>Ga0070741_10000322_pt1 | contig 181988 bp, 163 predicted proteins | sample Coa_R1_4_FD_66440 | JGI IMG/M metagenome (GOLD analysis project Ga0070741, IMG submission 66440) | Surface soil microbial communities from Centralia Pennsylvania, which are recovering from an underground coalmine fire - Coalmine... | ecosystem: Environmental > Terrestrial > Soil >... | reverse complement strand
TGACGCTCGAGTGGCAGGTCTCCTCGCCCCCGCCGTTCTTCAACTTCCACGAGATCCCGCAGGTCGTGGGGAGCCCCTACGAGTACGGCGTCCCGGGCGCGCGCCACGCGATCCTCGGCGCCCCGAAGCCGGAGCCCGTGGGCGTCGACTAGGCGCGCGAGGCGAGACGCGGCGCGTCCCGGCGTCCGCCGAGCGCGAGCCGCCACAGTCACTCCGGCGAACTCTCGCCCGCGGGAGGCCCCGGACGCATCCGCAGCGGCTGCCAGCGGGCGTCGGCCCCGAGGCGGCCGGGCTGCGGAGCCTCCGCAGCCGGAACCGCCGGATTCACGGATGCTCCTGCGTCCGCGGCCTGCCAGCATCGGGGACGAACGGCGATCCCGAGGAGGCGACGATGGCGATCCACTCCCACCCCAGGCCGCACGTCGAGACGGGCGGAGGCTTCGGCCGCATGCGCCGCGGACGGCGGCTCGCGCTGCTCGTGTTCGTCCCGATCGGCGTCTACCTGGCCGGGATGCTCGCGATCGCGGCGTTCGTGGTGCGCCCGCCCGCGAGCGGCTGGATCGGACTCGGCGTCCTGGCGGCGCTCGCCCTGCTGGCCGGCGCCGCAGCTCTCGTGCTCGTCCCCCGCCTGCGGGCGAACGCGCCCAGGCGCCACCCCCGCCCCGGGCCCCTCTACCGGCTCCTCGTGGTGTCGGACGCCGACGTGGAGCCCGGCGAGCTCGCGACGGCGGTCGGGGCGCGAGTGGTCGGCCGCGCGGCGGAGGTTCGCGTCGTCGCCCCGATCGTCGCCGGCCCGCTGCACTTCCTGACCGAGGACGAGCGGCAGGAGCGTGGACAGGCGGGCAGGCGACTCCACGCGGCGCTCCGGTCGCTCGAGGCGGCCGGGATCCACGCGCGGGGGGCGGTCGGGACCGACGACCCGCTCCAGGCGGCCGGCGACGCGCTCGCGGCGTTCCCGGCCGACGAGATCCTCGTCGTCGCCCCGCTCCCGTCGGCACGCTCCTGGCTCGAGGACGACTTCGAGCTGCGCGCACGCGACCTCTTCGGCGTGCCGGTCACGACCGTGTTCGGCACGCCCGCCCGGCCGCCGCGCGGCCGCCCGCTCGCCGCGCACCGGTAGCCGAGCCCGCCCTACTCGCAGCAGCCCGCCCGCGCCGCCGCCCGGACGAGGGGGAGCCCCCGCGCCTGCGGGGTCTCGGGCTTCCGCGCCCTGACGATCGCGCCGTGCATGCCGTCGGCGACTCGGTGGGTGAGCTCGACCGAGATCCGCTCGAACCCCGCCGCCTCGAGCCCGGCCTCGTACTCGCCCCTGGAGAGCGCGCCGGCGATGCAGCCGGCGTACGAGCCGCGCTCGGCGCGCTGCTCGGGGGTCAGGCGGTCCTCGGCGACGACGTCCCCGATCCCGATCCGGCCGCCCGGCTTCAGCACCCGCGCGATCTCTGTCAGCACCGCCGCCTTGTCGACCGAGAGGTTGATCACGCAGTTCGAGACCACGACGTCGACCGAGTCCGCGGGCAGCGGGATCTGCTCGATCACGCCCCTGAGGAAGTGCACGTTGCGGACGCCCGCCTCGGCCGCGTTCCGGCGGGCGAGGGCGAGCATCTCGTCCGTCATGTCAAGCCCGTAGACCGTCCCCGACGGCCCCACCCGCCTCGCCGCCAGGATCGCGTCGATGCCGCCCCCGGAGCCGAGGTCGAGCACCGTCTCGCCCTCGTCCAGCTCGGCGACGGCGGTCGGGTTCCCGCAGCCGAGCGCCGCGCGCGCGGCCGCCGCGGGCAGCGCGCCCAGCTGCTCCGCCTCGTAGAGCGCCTCGCCGAACCCGGGCGTGCCGCCCGCCCCCTCGGCGCAGCAGGAGCCGCCGCCGCAGCCGCGTCCCGCCCGGCCCTCGCCCGCGGCGCGCGCCGACTCTGCGTAGCGGCGCCGCACCTCCTCCCGCAGCTCGTCGGCCGTGGCACCCATCAGCGGCACGCTCCTTTCAGGTCGGCGACCGCCGCGAGCTTCTCGACCGCCTCGCGCCCGAGCGAGAAGTACGCCCACCGGCCGCGCTGTTCCCGCTCGACCAGCCCCGCGTCGAGCAGCTTCCTCAGGTGGTGCGAGACGGTCGGCTGCGCGAGCCCGAGCGGCTCGACCAGCTCGCACACGCACACCGGCTCTCCGGTCGTCGCGAGCAGGTTGACGATCCGCACGCGCGCCGGGTCGGCGAGCGACCTGAAGAGCGCCGCCGTCGCCGCCGCCTCCGCCTCCTCGAGCACGGGCGCCGCGAGCGGGGCGCAGCAGGCGACCGGCGTCGCCGCCCCCGCCGGAACCGGTGTCTCCGCACGTGCCGTCATATCGATTAACGTAAATATATCGACGGTCCGGCCCTCGACGATCCTGGCCGCCGAGACGATCCTCGTCTGCGACCGGGGCCGGGTGGTCGAGCGGGGCGACCACGCGAGCCTCCTTGGCGCGGGACGGCGTGTACGCGCGCCTCTACGAGCGGCCGACGAGGCCGGCTCGACGTCGAGCGGGCGTCCTCCTCCCAGTCGGCGGCGATCGCCGGCCCGACGCGGCGGCGCGCCGTCGCTCCGAACGGTGCTGCCGCCTCGCCGGGCCCCGCCGCCCGGCCCCGGGGCCCGCGCCCGCTCAGCGGACGACGCGCGCCGCCCCGCCCCGCATCAGCCGCTCGACCTCCGCGAGCGTGGCCATCGACGTGTCGCCGGGCGTCGTCATCGCGAGAGCGCCGTGCGCGACGCCGTAGGCGAGCGCCCGGTCGACGTCCGCTCCGGTGAGGAGGCCGTAGAAGAGGCCGGAGGCGAAGGAGTCGCCGCCGCCGACCCGGTCGAGGATCTCGAGCCCGGCGAGCGCCGGCCCCACGTGGAAGCCCGTCCTCGTCCGGCAGACGGCGCTCCAGTCGTTCACGGTCGCGGTGCGCGCCTGGCGCAGGGTCGCGGCGGCGATCGAGACGCCCTCGTACTCGGCGAGCACCTGCCCGAGCAGGTCTCCGTAGGCGGCCGGGTCGAGCTGGAGCAGCTCCTCGTCGCCGCCCGGGAGCTCGAAGCCGAGCGCGGCCGAGTAGTCCTCCTCGTTGCCGACGAGCACGTCGACGAGCTCGACGAGCCCGCGGTTGACGGCCGCGGCGCGCTCGGCGCCCCCCACCCCCTTCCAGAGCGAGGGGCGGTAGTTGAGGTCGTAGGAGACGATCGTCCCGTACCGGCGTGCGACCTCCATCGCCTCGCGCGCCACGCCCGCCGTGCTCTCCGAGAGCGCGCAGAAGATCCCGCCCGTGTGCAGCCAGCGCGCGCCCTCGTGGCCGAGGATCCGCTCCCAGTCGACGTCGCCCGGCCGCAGCTGCGAGACCGCGGTGTGCCCGCGGTCGGATACGCCGACGGCGGCGCGGACGCCGAAGCCGCGCTCGGTGAAGTTGAGCCCGTTGCGGACCGTGCGGCCGACGCCGTCGTAGGGGACCCAGCCGAGGTGCGCGCGCTCGACGCCGCCCTGGTAGATCAGGTCGTCGACGAGCCGTCCGACGGCGTTGTCGGCGAGCGCCGTCACGACCGCGGTGCGAAGGCCGAAGCAGCGCTTCAGGCCCCGCGCGACGTTGTACTCGCCGCCGCCCTCCCAGACCCGGAAGGTGCGGGCCGTGGCGATCCGCCCCTCGCCCGGGTCGAGCCTCAGCATCACCTCGCCGAGCGAGACGAGGTCCCACCGGCAGTCGCCGGCGGCGCGGAGCCGGAGCCCGCTCACCGCGCGAGCGCGGCCGCCTCCCGCGCGAGCCGCTCGATCTCGTCGAACCGGCCCTCGCGCAGGAGCTCGCGCTTGACGAGCCAGGTGCCCGCGCACGCGACCACGGCGGGGACGGCGAGGTAGCCGGCGAGGGTGTCGGGCCCGACGCCGCCCGTCGGCAGGAAGCCGACGTCCGGGTAGGCCGCCGAGAGCGCGCGGAGGAACCCGGGGCCGCCGAGCTGCTCCGCCGGAAAGACCTTCAGGGTCCGCAGCCCGAGCCGGCGGGCCCGGTCGAGCTCGGACGGCGTTGCGATCCCGGGGAAGAAGGGGAGGCCGAGCTCGCGGCAGGCGTCGACCACCTCCTCGTTGAGGCCCGGCGCGACGGCGAAGTCGGCGCCGGCGTCCGCCGCCGCCCGCGCCTGCTCGGCGGACAGGACGGTGCCCGCGCCGAGGAGGAAGCCCTCGACGGCGCGCGCCCGCTCGAGCGCGGCCGCGGCGGCCTCGCTCCGGAAGGCGACCTCGATGCAGCGGATGCCGCCGCGCGCGAGGGCGGCGCAGGCGTCCGCCGCCCGGTCGGGGTCGTCGATCGTCGCCACCGGCAGGACCCGCGCGCGCGCGAGCCGCGCGACCGCCTCCTCGGTGCGCGCGGCGTGGCCGGCGGCCGGGGAGGCCCCCGGCCGCCGGCTCCGCGTCACGTGGCGCCCGGACACGCCCCGAGGCTCCTAGAAGAGCGCCTTCGGGTTGTAGTACTTGGCCACGTTGGCCCTGGTGATCTCGGGCGAAGGCATCACCGTGTCCTTGGGCGCGACCGCGCCGGCCAGGATCGCCATCAGCCGGTTGAAGCCGGCCCGGCCGATCTGGTCGGAGTTGTTGAGCCCGGTCACAGCGTAGTTCGTCCCGTCGAGGATCGCCTTCAGAGCCTCCTTCTGCCCGTCGACGCCCGCGAGGAACATCTCCCCCGAGCGGTGGGCGTTCGCGATCGCGCGCTGGGCGCCCAGCGCCATCGAGTCGTTCTCCGCGAAGACCGCGTCGATCTTCTTGTGCTTCGCGAGCATGTCCTCCATCACGGCCAGGCCGCCGTCCGTGCTCCAGTTGCCGAAGGCCGGGGCCTTGATGACCTTGATGCCCGGGTACTTCGAGACGACCGAGAGCACGCCGTTCGTGCGGGCGAGGCCGATCGAGTTGTCGGCCGGGCCGCCGCGGATGATCAGCAGCGTGCCGTGCCCCTTCAGCCGCTTCGCGATGTACGCGCCGTCCTGGGCGCCGATCGTGAAGTTGTCGGGGCCGATCCAGCTCGTGTAGTTGCCGCCCTTGAGCTTGCGGTCCACCATCACGACGGGCACGCCCGCCTTCTCGATCGCCGCCAGCGCCGCTGGCGCCGCCTCGAGCGGGCCGCCCGAGAGCACGAGCCCGGTCGGGTGCTTGGTGAGCAGGTCCTGGATGTTCGAGGTGAACTTGGCCGCGTCGCCGTTGGCGTCCGTGACGAGCACGCTCACGTTCTTGTACGGGCTCGCCTCGCTCTGCACCGCCTTCGACATGCCGACGAAGTACGGCGCGCTCAACGTGTAGTTGGCGACGCCGATGGTGATCTTCTTCGGCGAGACGCCGCTTCCGGCGAACACGATCGGCACGGTGACGAGGGCCGCGACCACCGTCACGCCGAGCACGGCCCACCTCGGCCAGAACGTCTTCAGGACTTTCATCTCCCTTCACTCCTTCAAGAGGTGCTTGACGTCGGGTTGGGCTGGAGCCAGGAGTCGCGACCATCAACCACCTCCCTCGCGGGCACCGGCGCGGCGCGCAAGGACGACTGCGACGATGATCAGCCCCTTGAACACCTGCTGCCAGTAGCTCTGGACGTTGTAGAGGTTCTGGAGGTTGTTGATCAGGCCGAGCAGGACGACGCCTCCGAGCGTGCCGACGAGGCTGCCGCGCCCGCCCATGAAGCTCGCGCCGCCGATCACGCACGCCGCGATCGCGTCGAGCTCGAAGCCGACGCCGACGCTCGGCTGGGCGATGCCCACGCGCGAGGCGAGGATGACCCCGGCCACCGCGGCCGTGAACCCGCAGATCCCGTAGGCGAGCACGAGGTGGCGCCTGACGCTGATCCCCGCGAGGCGAGCCGCGTCGGGGTTGCCGCCGATCGCCACGAGCGCGCGCCCGACCGTCGTGCGGTTGACGAAGATCCAGGCCAGCGCGAAGACCGCCAGCATGATCACGGCCACGAGCGGCACCGGGCCGAGCAGCTTCGACCCGAGCCAGAGGAAGCTCGGGTCCTCCGGCGCGATCGGGATCTGCGAGTAGACGAAGCCGAGCCCGCGAAACGTCGTCAGCCCCGCGAGCGTGACCACGAACGGCGCGATCCCGAAGCGGGCGATCAGCACCCCGTTCGCGACGCCGCAGCCCGTGCCGACGAGGATCGCGAGGAAGAGCGCGACGGGGAGCGGCATGCTCCCCGACATGCCGGCGGACATCACGCCGGTCAGGGCGACGACCGAGCCGACCGAGAGGTCGATGCCGGCGGTCAGGATCACGATCAGCATCCCCACGCTCAGCAGCCCGGGCGTCGCGATCTGGCTGAGCAGGTTGGTGATGTTGTCCTGCGTGAGGAACGCGGGGCTCGTGAAGGCCGCGACGACGACGAGCACGATCGACGCGAGCACGAAGACGACGTTGACGAGGATGCCGCGGTCCCGGAGCGCGAGCCTCGCCCAGTCGCCGAGCGGGGCCCGGAGGCGCGCCGGCGGGGTGGGATGCACGTGGGAGTGGCTCATGCCGCCACTCCCACCGAGTAGCCCAGGACCTCGTTCTCGTCCGTCGCGGCGGTGGCGAGCTCGGCCGCCAAGCGGCCCTCGCGGAGCACGAGCGTCCGGTCGGTGACGCCCAGGATCTCGCTCAGGTCGGAGGAGATGAGCAGGACGCCCACCCCGGCGCGCGCGAGCTCGTCGATCATCCTGTAGAGGTCGACGCGGGTCGTCATGTCGACGCCCCGGGTGGGCTCGTCGAGGATCAGCAGGCGCGGGTTCGCGAGCAGCCACTTGCTCAGCACGACCTTCTGCTGGTTGCCTCCGCTCAGGTGCTTGACCGTGACGTCGATGTCCGGAGGCTTGATCTCGAGCTTCTCCACCATCCCGGCGACGCGCTCGCGCTGGCGGCGGCGGTCGAGCAGGCCGCCGCGGCTGATCCGGTCCAGCGTCGCGAGCGAGGAGTTGTCGCGGATCGGCATCTCGACCACGAGACCGTCGCGCTTGCGGTCCTCGGTGAGCAGCGCGACGCCGGCGCGGATCGCCTGCCGCGGCGAGCGGAACGACACGGGGCGGCCGTCGAGCTCGACGGCGCCAGCGGTCGGCCGGCGGGCGCCGAACAGGCACAGCGCCACCTCGCTGCGGCCGCTGCCGACGAGGCCGAACATGCCGACGATCTCGCCGGCGTCGACCGTGAAGGAGACGTCCTCGAACGCGCCGGCCAGCGAGAGCCCGCGCACCGCGAGCAGCGGCTTCCCTCGCTTGGCCCCGGCACGGCTCGGGTAGACGTGCTCGATCCTCCTGCCCGCCATCAGGGCCACGATCTCGTCCGGGCTCGTGTCCGCGACCGCATTCACGCCGACGATCACGCCGTCCTTCATCACGGCGATCCGGTCGGCGATCTCCATCAGCTCGTCGAGCCGGTGCGAGACGTAGACGACGAGGACGCCGCGGTCGCGCAGCGACCGGATCAGCGCGAAGAGGCGCTCGAGGTCTTCGCCGCCGAGCACGGCCGACGGCTCGTCGAGGACGAGGATGCGCGGCGGCACGGCGAGCGCCTTCGCGATCTCGACCATCTGCTGACGCGCCACGGAGAGGCGCTCGACGGGGGTCCGGGGGTCGATCCCGGCGAAGCCGAGCTGCTCGAGCAGCGTGCGCGTGCGGGCGCGGCTCGAGCGCCAGTCGACCCACCCGCGGCGGGCCGGCAGGCGGCCGAGGAGGATGTTCTCGGCGACGCTCAGGTTGGAGACGAGGCTGAGCTCCTGGTAGACGGTGCGGATGCCGAGCCGGTGCGCGTCGCGGGCGGAGCCGATCGCCGCCGGCCGCCCGTCGAGGCGGATCTCCCCGGCGTCGGCGGTGAACGCGCCGGAGAGGATCTTGATCAGCGTCGATTTGCCGGCGCCGTTCGCGCCGCAGAGCGCGAGCACCTCCCCGCCGTCCGCGTCCAGGTCGACGCCGTGGAGGACGCGGACACGGCCGTACGACTTCTCGATTCCGCGCAGCTCGAGCATCACCGCTCGAACGCCTCCTTCACGATCACCGCCTTCTGCCGGGTCATGTCGAGCAGCGTGTCGTGGATGCCCTCGCGGGTGCCGCCGGTGAGCTTGACTCCGCCGAACGGCAGGTTCTCCGCGCGCAGCGCCGACGAGCCGTTGATGACCACGGCGCCGACCTCGAGCCGGCGGGCGAGCGTGAACGCGCGCCCGACGTCGCGCGTGAAGACCGACGCCTGGAGCCCGAACGGCGAGTCGTTGGCGAGCGCGACCGCCTCGTCGGCGCTCGCGACGCGGAAGAGCGGCGCCACGGGGCCGAAGATCTCCCGCTCGACGGCCGGCGCCCGGGCGGGGACGTCCACGAGCACGGTCGGCTCGACGAAGGCGCCGCGCCGGCCGCCGCCGGCGGCGATCCGCGCGCCCGAGGCGACGGCCGCCTCGATCGAGGCCGCGACCGCCTCCGCCGCCGCCTCGTCGATCAGCGGCCCGACGTCGGTCTCCTCGGCGAGCTGGTCGCCGACGACGAGCCGCCGCGCCCTGCCCGCCAGCTCCTCGGCGAAGCCGTCGTAGACGGCGCTCTCGACGTAGACGCGCTTCACGGCGCAGCAGATCTGGCCGTTGCCGCGCGCGAGCCGGCCGAGCACGACCGCCTCGGCTGCGCGCGCCACGTCGGCGTCGGCGCAGACGATCATCGCGTCGTTGCCGCCGAGCTCGAGGTCGACGCGCTTGAGCGTGCCGGCCGCGAGCTCCGCGAGCGCGATCCCGGCGGCCGTGCCTCCGGTGAGGCTGAGCATCTGTACCCCGGGCGACCGCGCCAGCGCGCGCACGACGTCGTGTCCGCCCGCGACGAGCTGGTGGGCTCCGGGCGGGCTGCCGGCCTCGCCGAAGAGCTCGTGCACGCGCGCGAGCGTGAGCGGACACTTGCTCGGCGGCTTCACGATCACGGCGTTGCCCGCGGCGAGCGCGGCGGCGGCCTTGTGCGCGTAGAGCTCGACCGGGTAGTTGAAGGGGACGATGGCGGCGACGACTCCGAGCGGCTCGCGCATCGTGAAGGCGAGGTCGCGCTCGAGGCCCGGCACCGCGTCGAGCGGGATCTGGCGTCCGAAGATCCGCTTGGCCTCCTCGGCGAAGCCGCGGAAGATCCGGATCGCGGCCCCGATCTCCTCGCGGGTCTGCCGGATCGGCTTGCCGTTCTCGGCGGCGAGCAGGCGCGCGAGCTCTTCGCGCTCGCCCTCCATCGCCGCGGCGACCTCGAAGAGCAGCGCGGCGCGCTCGTGTGCGGCGAGAGCGGCCGTCGCGAGCTTCCCGCGCTGCGCGACCTCGACCGCGGCCTCCGCGTCGGCCTCGGAGGCGACGCGCACCTCGCCGAGCGGCTCTCCGGTCCCTGGATTGCGGATCGTCAGCGTCGGAGGGGTAACCGCAGGCGCCTGCACACCGCTCGACCTCATCGACGAAATGGTCGATCCCGCGGCCTCGAGGAGCATCGGAGCGAACGCGCATCGCCGTTACGGCCAAGTACCGATCGAGCGGGCATTCCCCGCACGCGCGTCCCGGCGAGCCGCTGCCTCCGAGCGCCGGTAGGCGCGGCAGGAGCGGGTGGGAAGCCACGCGCTGCCGAGGAGCGGCGCGGCGAGCGGCCCGGCCCGCGTGAGCCCGAGGCCCGAGTCCGTGCGCTCGGCCGCCGCCGAGTCGCTCCACCGCGCCTACTCGGAGGAGCAGCTCGAGCTCGTCAGGCGCGGCCGGGAGCTCGACGAGCAGAAGGCGGCGGAGCTCGAAGCCGGCTCGAGGGCCGCCGCCGTCCGGAGGCCCGAGGGAGCGGAGGCCGGCCTCCGCCGGCCTCGCCGCCCCCACGACCCGATCTCGATCTTCCGGCGCGGCGACCACCCGGCCTTCGGAGCGCCGACCGTGAGCGGCGGGCCCGACGCGGTGGTCGAGGGCGGCCCGCGCGCGGGGTCTGCCGACGGGCCGCCCGCCATCTTGACGGCGCCTCCCTCGACGGTCTACGATCGCCCAGCGAATTACTGATATGTCTCTTTCACTTTTGTCATGAGCCCCACCGGCGGCACGACGATGAAGCCACGGGTGCCGACCGTCCACAGGATCGGCCAGCTTCTCTCCGTGTTCACGGTCGCGCGCCCCGCTTGGAGGCTGCACGAGCTCGCGCGCGCGCTCGACTGGGACATGGCGACGACGCACCGGCTCGCGAAGGCGCTGGTCGACATCTCCGTCCTCGACTTCGACGACGACGGGGTCTACCGGATCGGGCTCCTGCCGGTCGAGCTCGCCGCCATCTCCGTCTCGGGAGACCCGCGCCGGCGCGAGCTCTTGCGGCGCATCGAGGAGATCGGCGAGGAGAGCCGTCTGACCACGCAGATCGGCGTTCTCGAGCGGGACGCCGTCGCGATCGTTGCGAGCCACGAGAGCCACAGCGCGCTGCGGGCGGCCGCGATGCTCGGCGAGCGCCTGCCGTTGCATGCGACGGCCGTCGGCAAGGCGATCCTGACACAGCTCGACCTCGCCCAGGTCCGGCGGCTCCTCCCAGCCCGGCTTCCGTCGTTCGCGGCACGCACGATCACCGATCGGTCGGAGCTGCTCGAGGAGGTCGCCAAGGCGAGAGAGGAGGGCATCGCGTACGCGGATTCGGAGCTCTCGGACGGGCTCTACGCGATGGCGATCCCGATCCCCGGACGCTACGGCGGGACGCAACCGGCGGGACTGACGTGCGCGGGGATCTCGCGCGACCTCGCTCCGGAACAGTGGTCGGTGGCGGAGCGTGCGCTCCGGAAGCAGGCGGCCGAGTTCCGTCGGAGTGCGGACGGCCCCGTCGCGACGACGGCTCCCGGGACCTCCTCGCCGACGGACGGCGGTCGAACGGATCGGTCCTGATGCGCCGGCCTCCGAGCACCATCGGTCCCCCTTGCCCGCGAGCGCCGAGCTCGGCATCCGCCGTCGTTCACGTCAGAAGCTCGTCATCGGGTTGGAGCGGCCGGTCGACCCGCGAACTCGGTCTCGCGGCGCGGCCCGGACACACCGTCGTGGCTTCTCCCACTACCCACTGCCTACGAAAGGAGGTACGGTGCGCAGGAATCGCGTCCGTCGCATGACGGCCGTCGCGGCAGCGGCAGCTGCGGTTTTCGCAACGGCTTCTGCGGCTCAGGTCCACGTCGCCCGAGTGTCGGATGGAAGCCGTGCGGCTTCGCCGTTGCAGCAGATCCTGGACTGGATCAAGGCACCCGCCAAGGCGAAGAAGGTCTACCGCATCGCCTGGCTGAAGGCCGACGCGAACAATCCCTACACCATCGCGGAGCGGAACGGCGGCCTTGCCGCCGCGAAGGTCTTCGGCGCGAGCGTCAAGGTCTTCGATGCTGCCTTCAACCCGACCACCCAGTTGAGGCAGCTCCAGGACGCCCTGACGGCGTACAACGCGCACAAGTTCGACGGCATCGTCGTCGAGCCGGTCGCCGGACAGGTCATCTGCGGGCGTGTGAAGGCGGCGGTCGCGGCGGGAGTCCCGGTCGCCGTCGACAACCAGCCGCTCTGCGGTGACGACGGGTACACGGAGGGGACGGTCGGCTACGCCGGGCTTCAGCTTCAGCGGTACTTCGACGCGCACGTGCGCTACGCGTTCTCGTCCTGCAAGACGAAGTGCGAGGCGGCGGTCATCACGGGCCCCGTCGGCTTCGACGTGACCACGAAGGGCGAGAACGCCGTCAAGACGATGTCCGCGCGTTACCCGAACGTGAAGGTCGTCGTCAACCAGGCGAGCGACTTCTCGGCACAGCAGGGGTTCAGCATCATGCGCGACGCCCTCACCGCCCACCCGAACATCGAGGTCGTGATCTCGGAGTGGGACGACGAGATGGTCGGGGTGATCCGGGCGATCAAGGCGGCCGGCAAGACCCCGGGCAAGGACGTGCGGATCTACAGCAACGGCGCTGACAAGACGGGCACGGCTCTTGTTCGCAACGGATCGATGACCGAGACGACGATGCTCCAGCCGTACGAGGAGGGGTTCTACGCCATGCACGAGATGATGAGGTACCTCATCACCGGCAAGAAGACGGTCGGCACTCTCTGGACGGGGGAGGACCCCCTCGTGAAGAAGATCGGCTCGCTCTTCATCACGAAGGCGAACGTCGGCAAGTGGAAGCCGGAGTACTGAACGCACGCCGTCGGGCGAAGTGAGGAACGACGACGCATCGGCTGGCACGAGGGACGGCGAGACCGGTCACGAGCTCGCCGCCCTCCGTGTCTCTCGCCTGTCGAAGGCGTTCCCGGGCATCCAGGCGCTGCGCGAGGTCACCTTCGAGGTACGAGTGGGCGAGGTGCACGGGCTCGTCGGCGAGAACGGCGCCGGCAAGTCGACGCTCGCCAAGGTGATCAGCGGGGCATACGCACCCGACACGGGGACGATCGAGCGGAGCGGGCGGAAGCTCGACCTCGGCGACCCGCGCGGGCACGCCAGGGCGGGCATCGCGATGATGTACCAGGAGCCGACGCTCGTCCCCGCTCGATCAGCCCTCGAGAACGTGCTCCTCGGCCGAGCGCGTTCTCGCTTCGGGTTCGTCAGGCGCGCAGCCGCGCGGCGGCGCTTCGCGGAGCTCGCGGACCGGATGGGCGTCGAGATCCCACCGGGTGTACCGGCCGGCGCCCTGCCGATCGCGAAGCAGCGGCTGCTCGACGTGATGCGCGCGCTCGAGTCGGAAGGGAGGATCCTGATCATGGACGAGCCCACCGCCTCGCTCGGCCCGGTCGAGCGCGAGCACCTCTACGACGTGATCGGCAAGCTGAAGGCGTCGGGCGTCAGCGTCGTCTACATCTCGCACGACCTCGAGGAGGTGATGAGCCTGTGCGACCGGGTGTCGGTCATGCGAGACGGGCGGCTGATCGCCACGAAGCCCGCGGGCGAGTGGACGGTCGAGAAGCTCGTCGACGCGATGCTCGGTCACGTGTCCGTCGTACCGACCGCCTCCGCCAGGCGTGCGACGGGCCGTGAGGTCCTGCGGGTCGAGCTGTCGTTGCGGGGGCGCGTCCGCGACGTGTCCTTTGCGCTCCACGAGGGTGAGATCCTCGGTCTGGCGGGCCTCGTCGGCTCCGGGCGGACGAGCCTGCTCCGCGCTCTCGCTGGCGCCGAGTCGCGCGTCGAGGGCACGTTCGTCTTCGACGGCCGCGAGCGGCGCTGGCCGCGGTCGATCACGGCCGCCGTGTCCCTCGGGATCGTACTGGCTCCGGAGAACCGGAAGACGGAGGGATTGGTCCTGTCGAGGAGCGCGGCCGAGAACGTCGGCCTGGCACGCCTGGGCGCGGTCTCGACGCTGGGAGTGCTGCAGCGGAAGCGGCTGCTCGATCACGCGGCGGAGATCATGCGGCCGCTCGCGTTCGACGTGACGCGGCTCCGGACGAAAGCCGGGACGTTCTCGGGCGGGAACCAGCAGAAGCTGGTCGTCGGGCGCTGTCTGAACCTCGCGCCGCGGGTGCTGCTGCTCGACGAGCCGACGGCCGGGATCGACGTGGGTGCGAAGGCCGAGCTCCTCGGAATCGTTCGAAGGCTCGCCGGCGAAGGCGTCGCGACGATCTTCGCGTCGTCGGAGCTGGAGGAGGTCGTCGCGATCTCGGATCGAGTGCTCGTTCTCGCCGACGGTCGGCAAATCGCAACCCTGGAGGCTTCGGAATGCTCGGTCGAGCAGATTCTGCGTCGCATCTTCGCCGTCACGGCGGCGGCATGAGCGTGGGCGGGGCAACCGCGTTCGCCAGAGCCCTCGAACGAGCCCGGTCGACGAGCAGTCGCTACGGCACGACCGTTCTGAGGACGTATGCGATCGTCGCCGCTCTCGTGATCGTGGTCGCGTGGGTCTCGATCCAGGAGCCGTCGTTTCTCAGCCGGCAGAACATCTTCAACATCTCGAGCGAATGGTCGGCCGCGGGGATCATGGCCGTCGGGGTCACGTTCGTCATCCTCGTCGGCGGCCTCGACCTCTCGTTCGCCGCGACCTTCTCGTTGTGCGCGATCCTCGCCGCGTACGTCGGCCGTTCGCACGCGCCGATCCTCGCGTTCGCGGCCTCCGTCGGGCTCGGGCTCGGGATCGGCCTGTTCAACGGGATCCTCGTCACGGTCGCCCAGATCAACTCGTTCATCGCCACGCTCGGAATGTCGTTCGCGCTGACGAGCGTCGCGCAGATCCTCACCAGCAACGTCCCCTACGTGGTCGAACGCGAGGACTTTCTCGCCTTCGGCACGGGGACGTGGCACACGATTCCCTACACCGGGATCACACTGGTCTGCTTCTTCCTCGTCGGTGGGCTGATCCTTTCGCGAACGGTCTACGGCCAGTTGATCTACGCGGTCGGCGGCAACCCGGAGGCCAGCCGCCTGGGAGGAGTCCGGGTCCGCACCGTCGTCGCCAGCGCGTTCGTCATCAGCGGGCTCTGCGCGGGCGTCGCGGGGTGCATCTCGGCTTCGCAGCTCGGATCGGCGCAGGGGAACATCGACCCGGACGTTCTCTTCAACGTCATCACGATGGTCATCCTCGGCGGGACATCTCTCGCCGGCGGCTTCGGCGGCATGTGGCGCACGGCGGTCGGACTCGCGATCATCGCCTCGATCGCGAACGCCTTCAACCTGCTGAACGTCGACCCTCATTACCAAGACATCGCGAAGGGCGCGATCCTGATCGGTGCGCTGGCGCTCGATTCGATGGCGCGCCGCCTGGCGAAGGAGTCGTGAAGCCGTGACGACCGTGCTGATACGCGGGCTGGCCGGACTCGTCACAGGGCGCCTCGGGGAGCCGTTCGTCGAGACGGACTCGCTGCTGCTCGAGTCCGGCCGGATCGCGTCGATCGGCGACGGCGCTTCCGGCTCCGACGCCGTCGTCGTCCTGGACGCGGCCGGCGCGATCGCCGCGCCCGGGCTGATCGACTCTCACTCCCACGTCGTCTTCGGCGACTGGACACCGCGCCAGCAGACGATCGGCTGGATCGAGAGCACGGTCCACGGCGGCGTCACCACCCTGATGTCCGCGAGCGAGGTCCACCTTCCGGGGCGCCCGAGCGATCCGGCCGGGGTGAAGGCGCTCGCGCTCGCGGCGCACCGCTCCTATGCCGCGTTCCGGCCCGGGGGAATGAAGGTCCTCGGCGGCTCGGTGATCATCGAGCCGGGGCTGACCGAAGACGACTTCGCAGAGCTCGCCCGCGAGGGGGTCTGGCTCGCGAAGGTCGGATTCGGCGCCTGGTCGCCCCAGGGTGCGGCCGCGCCTGCGGTTCGCTCCGCTCAGCGCTGCGGCTTCCTCGTCATGACCCACACGGGCGGGGCCTCGATCCCGGGCTCGTCGCCGGTCACGATCGACGACGTGGTCACGCTGGGGGCCGACATCATCGGCCACGCGAACGGCGGGACGACCGCGCTGCCCGACGGCGACCTGCCACGGCTGATCGACGAGACGAAGGGCACGATCCAGCTGGTGCAGGCGGGCAATCTGCGCTCGGCGCTCGCGATCCTCGGCCTGGCCCGGGAGCGCGGCGCACTCGGGCGGATCGTGATCGCGACCGACACGCCGAGCGGCACCGGCGTGATGCCGCTCGGGATGATCAAGTCGGTCGTCGAGCTCTCCTCCCTCGGCGATCTCGCTCCGACGGACGCCCTCGCGCTCGCCACGGGCAATGCAGGCGCTGCCCTGCGCCTCGAGCAGGGCGTGCTCGAGGTCGGACGGCCCGCCGACGTCGTCTTGCTTCAGGCGCCGCTCGGCGGATCGAAGAGCGACGCGCTCGCCGCGATCGCCAACGGCGACATCCCGTCGATCGTCGGCACCGTGATCGACGGGGTACCGCGGGCGTTCCGAAGCCGCAACACGCCGGCGCCAATTCGTGAGGTCATCGTCGAGAAGAACGCGGAGGTTCGTACGTGAGCCAGGCAATCGGTGGTACCGAAGCACCAGGAGCAGCTCGAGTCGAGGGATTGACGCTCTTCCCCGAGCGTCCGGACTGGGACGTACAGGTCATGAGGCTCGTCGCGGAGGCCGAGTCCGGCGGCTCGGACGTCTTCGAGTGCGTGCGTACGGCGGGTCGCATCCGCGAGCGTGGACTGACGGAGCCCGTCTGGCGCGAGGAGTGGCAGCGGCTGGGCCGCGCGCTCGCGCGCCGGGCCGAGGAGGACCTCGCCGCGGGGCCTGCAGGGGCGACGAGCGCCGTGGCTCGGCTCTTGCGGGCGACGAACTACCTCCGCACCGCCGAGTTCTTCGTTCCGCATGGGGCCGATCTCCGCCGCGAGCTCTTCGACGAGACGCAGGCGACGTTCCGCAAGGCGGTTCCCCATCTGCCTGTCGAGACCACCGTCATCGAGGTCGCCGACGGCGACGCGACCTACGAGGGCTACGTCTTCCGCGGTCGCGGGGCGAGCGAGGAGGCTCCAGGGCCGGGCGTCGTCTTCCTCGGCGGCGCCGACTCGTACGCCGAGGAGCTGTACTCCTTCGGCGGGCGCGCAATGGCCGAGCGCGGCATGACCGTGATCGTGGCCGACACGCCCGGTCGCGGCGGCACGCTGCGGCGGCACGGGATCGTCTCGAGGCCGGACTACGAGGTCCCGGCGGCCAAGGTCGTCGACGCGCTGGAGAAGCTCCCCTTCGTCGACCCGAGCCGGATCGGCGCCGTCGGGCTCAGCCTCGGCGGCTACTACGCGCCTCGGCTCGCCTCTGCGGACGACCGCATCCGCGCGCTCGTCTGTTGGTGCGCCTGCTTCGACGTCCTCAACGACCTCTACCTCTACTACCCCCCGATTCGCTCGCAGCTCCGTTGGATCGTCGGCGCGGCCGGCGAGGACGACGCGCTCGAGAAGCTGGCGGAGTTCACGCTCGCCGACGTCGCGGCGAAGATCACCTGCCCGATCCTCATCTCGCACGGCGAGCAGGACGATCTGATGCCTGCGTCGAGCGCCAGGCGGCTGTACGAGTCGGTGTCGAGCGACGACCGGACGATCCGCATCTGGAAGCCCGGCGAGGGCGGCGCGCTCCACTGCAACTACGACAACTGGGCCGACTGCTTCCCGTTCATGTTCGACTGGCTCGCCGTGCGGCTCGGGTCGGCAGGTCGCGGCCGATGAAGCCGCCCGTGTTCGAGTACGACGACCCGGAGACGATCGAGGAGGCCGTCGCGATCCTGGCCGAGCACGGCGACGACGCGAAGGTCCTCGCCGGCGGGCAGAGCCTGATCCCGCTGCTGAACTTCAGGCTCGCAGTGCCGGGCCGACTCGTCGACATCAACCGGATCGAGGAGCTCGACTTCGTCTCGGCGGGCGACGGCGAGCCGCTGGCGATCGGCGCGGCGACGCGCATGGCGGAGCTCGAGCGGTCCGAGCTGATCGCGGACCGGTGGCCTCTCATCGGCGAGGCGCTGCGTCACGTCGGTCACTTCCAGATCCGAAACCGCGGCACGGCCGGTGGAAGCCTCGCCCACGCCGATCCCGCCGCCGAGCTTCCGGCCGCCTTTCTCCTGCTGGGCGCGACCGCCGTCGCACGGTCGCGCGGCGGCGAGCGCCTCGTGTCGCTGGACGAGTTCTTCCTCGGGTACCTGACGACGGCGCTGAGGCCCGACGAGCTCCTCACCGAGATCAGGGTGCCCGTCCAGCCGGCGGGCTCGGCGACTGCGCTGGTCGAGTTCGCGCGACGGCCGGGAGACTTCGCCCTGGCGGGCGCGGTCTGCCGCGTCTCGTCTGCCGGCCGCAGCATGAGCGACGTGAAGGTGGTGGTCTTCGGCGTCGGCCCGAAGCCGATCCGGCTCGAACGCCTCGAGGAGGAGCTCGTCGGACACGTCCTCGACGGCGACGAGCTGCGCAGCGCCGCGGCCAGAGCCCTCTCGGAGGTCGATGCCGTCGCCGACCTCCACGGCAGCGCCGACTACCGGCGCTCGCTCGCGGCCGAGCTCGCCGCTCGCGCGATCGAGCGTGCGGTCGACGGAGAGGCCCGGTGACGGCCCTCCGCACGATCCGGACGACGGTCAACGGGGTCGCCGTCGACCGGAGAGTCGAGCCGCGGCGGCTACTCGCCGACTTCCTGCGGGACGACCTCGACCTGCGCGGAACGCACCTCGGTTGTGAGCACGGCGTGTGCGGAGCGTGCACCGTGATCCTCGACGGGGCGGCCGTGCGCTCGTGCCTGATGCTGGCCGTGCAGGCGAACGGCAAGGCGATCACCACGGTGGAGGGGCTCGCTCCCCTCGACGGAGAGCTGCATCCCCTGCAGAGGGCATTCCACGAAGCGCATGCGCTCCAGTGCGGATTCTGCACGCCCGGCTTCCTGCTCAGCCTCGTGTCGAGGTTCGAGCAGTGGGGCCCGCCGGCCGACGACGAGATCCGGACCGTCCTCGCGGGGAACATCTGCCGCTGCACCGGCTACCAGAACATCGAGAAGGCCGTCCGCGCCTTCCGGGACTCCGACTGGGCGGTGAGCTGAGTGGACGACGGCTACGTGGGCCGCCCGCTCCCGCGGGCCGAAGACGACGCCCTCCTCCGTGGAAGGGCCGAGTTCGTCGACGACATCCGTCTGCCCGACACGCTCCACGTCGCATTCCATCGCTCTCCGATCGCTCACGCGGCGCTCGGCGCGATCGACACCAAGGACGCCGCGTCGCTCCCGGGGGTGCATGCCGTCCTGACCTCCGAAGACCTCGGTGAGAGCACCGACCTCTGGGCGCGGCTGGAGACGCCGGAACGCGTGACGTTCAGCCCCCGGCGGCCGCTGCTCGCGAGAGGGGTCGTGCGCTTCGTCGGGGAGGCGGTCGTGGCTGCGCTCGCGGAGAGCCGGTACGTCGCGGAGGACGCCTGCGAGCGCGTCCTCGTCGACTACGAGCCCCTGCCCGTCGTGCCGGACGTGGACGCTGCCCTGGCGCCGTCGGCGGCCGTGCTCCATCCGGTTCCGAGCAACGTCCTCTACGAGCACGCCCACGAGCGGGGCGGCGTCGACGAGGCGCTCGCAGCATCCGCCGTCGTCATCGAGAGGACCTTCAAGGTCGCCCGGTACGCGGCGGCCCCGTTGGAGCCGCGGGGCGTCCTGGCGGCGCCGACCCGAGACGGCGTGCAGGTCTGGACGTCGACGCAGGCGCCGCACCAGCTACAGCGAGCGCTCGTGCCGATCCTCGGCCTCGAGAGCGAGCGCGTCCGCGTGACGTGCCCGTGGGTCGGCGGCGGGTTCGGCCAGAAGGCCCACGTCTACCCGGAGGAGATCCTCGTCCCGCTGCTCGCGCTCCGATACGGCCGGCCGGTCAAGTGGACCGAGGACCGGCGCGAGAACCTCATCGCCTCGAGCCAGGCACGCGGGCAGGTGGTCACGGTCCGTCTGGGTGCGACCGCGGACGGTCGGCTGACGGCGCTCGACGCCGACATCCTCTGCGACATGGGCGCGTACGGCGTCTACCCGCACGGACACCTCCTGGAGGTGCTCGGGACGCCGATCATGATCTCCGGCCCGTACAAGGTCCCCGCGGTCCGCTTCCGCGCCCGCGCGGTCGCGACGAACAAGTGTCCGGGCGGGGCCTTCCGCGGCGTCGGCCTCGCGGTGGCGGCGTTCGTGCACGAGCGGGCGATCGACATCGTCGCGAACCGGCTCGGGCTCGATCCCGCCGACGTGCGACTGCGCAACAGCGTCCAGCCCGGGGAGCTGCCGTTCGAGAGTCCGACGGGCATGATCTACGACAGCGGCGACTACCCGCGGGCTCTCGCCGAGGCGCTGGAGCGCATCGGTCACCGCGACGCGGAGGAGCTCCGGGCCGGCGCCGAGAGGCGCGGACGGCTCTTCGGCGTGGGCCACGCGTTCTACGTCGAGTACACCGGCATCGGCTCCGCGGTCTTCCAGGGCCGGGGCATGGTCGGCATCGTCGGCTTCGACGACGTCCGGATAGCCGTCAACCGCGACGGGACGGCCACGGTCTGGTCGAGCCTGCCGACCGCCGGGCAGGGCATCCCCACGACGCTCGCGCAGATCGTCGCCGACGAGCTCCACCTGCCGCCCGACCGCGTCACCGTGGCGGCGGTCGACACGAGCGCGGGCGCGGACGGGACGGGGACGTTCGCGAGCAGAAGCGCGATCATCGGCGGGGCGGCGGCGATGGAAGCGTCGGAGACGCTGCGAGCCCGCTTGCTCGAGCTCACCTCGTCGCGGCTGGAGATCCACGTGGACGACCTGGAGTTCCGGACCGGCGCCGTCGGCGTCCGCGGCGTCCCGGCCACCCAGGTCACGTATGCCGAGCTTGCGGAGGCCGCCCCGGAGGGTTACCTCGACGTCGTCGAGCGCTACGACCCGCCGGAGACCGCCTACTCCTACGGCGCCCATGCGTGCATGGTCGAGGTCGACCCCGAGACGGGCGGCGTCGAGATCCTCCGCTACGCGGTCGTGGAGGACTGCGGACGGATCATCAACCCGACGATCGTGGAAGGGCAGACGCACGGGGCCACGGCGCAGGGGATCGGAGCGTGCCTGCTCGAGAGCGTCGTCTACGACGAGTCGGGGCAGCCGTTGACGACGAGCTTCATGGACTACCTCGTTCCGTCGGCGCACGACGTGCCGACGTTCGACATAGGTCACCTCGAGCACCGGCCGCGAGAGCTGCGCGCCGACTACAAGGGTGTCGGCGAAGGAGGTGTGATCGGCGGAGGGGTGGCGCTGGCGAACGCGCTCTCCGATGCGCTCGGCGTCGAGCTGAACGAGATCCCGGTCAGCCCCGAGACGATCGCAGCTGCCGCTCGCAAAGGAGGACGACGATGATCGAGGTTCGGAAGTTCGTGGTGATCGCCGACGAGGTGCGCAGCGAGAACGGCCGGCCGGCGGACGGCGAGCCCCTCCGCCGGGTCTGCGCGGCTGCGGTGGTCAACAACCCTTACGCCGGCCGCTACGAAAGCGACCTGTCGGCGATCGTGGAGTACAGCAAGGGCCTCGGGCGCGAGCTCGCGGCACGTGCGCTCGCCGCGCTCGACGGAGCGAGGCCCGAGAGCTTCGGCAAGGGCGCGATCGTCGGCGCCGCCGGCGACCAGGAGGTCGCCGTCGCGTTCCTGACCACCGAGTTCGCGCGGCCCATGCGCGAGCTCGCAGGCGGTGGGCCGGCGTGGATCAGCTCGGTCACGAAGCGCGGCGCGCCCGGCACGGCGATCGACATCCCGCTCGCGAGCAAGGACGCGCTCTTCGTCAGGTCGCACTACGACGCGATCACCTTCTCGATCGGAGATGCACCGCTCCCCGACGAGGTCGTCGTCTGCTGCGCCTACGCGAGCCGAGGCCGTCTCAACGCCCGTGTCGGCGGCTTGCGGCTGGAAGACGCCGTCGGCGACGGGCTGCGCTAGGCAGGCACGGGCGATGCGGTCCGAGAGCTTCCGCGTTCCGGCCAGAGGCTGAGATGGACCGCGAACGCCACGCACGAGGGTTGAGCATCAGGCGCGAGGTGCTCGGTGCGGACCACGTCGACCGCGCTGTGGAGGGCGCCGACGAGCTCACGGCCGACTTCCAGGAGCTCGTCACGGAGTACTGCTGGGGTGCGGTGTGGGGTCGCGAGGGGCTGTCGCGGCGCGCGCGGAGCCTCGTCACCCTCGCGATGCTCGCCGCCCTCAACCGCCCGTCCGAGCTCGAGCTCCACGTCAAGGGCGCGCTCCGCAACGGCTGCTCGCGCGCCGAGATCCGCGAGGTGCTGCTCCAGGTCGCGGTCTACTGCGGCGTGCCTGCCGGAGTCGACGCGTTCCGTGCCGCGCGCTCGGCACTCGCCGGCGCCGACGCGGACGCCGCCACGGAGGGCACGCCCTCCGGCGAGACGCGCCCTCTCGACCGCGCCACGGTCGAGCGTCTCGCCGCGTACGCGGGACTCGCGCTCGCCGTGGAGGACGTCGACGCTCACGTGGAACGGCTGAGAGAGTTCGCCGCCTGGATGGACGAGTGGGCGGACGAACGTCTTCCCTTCCGGTTCGAGGACGGGACGTTCTCCTACACGCCCCTCCTCGCGCAGTTCCGGCCGGAGTGGCGACGACCCGACGCACCCGGCGAGAACCGCCCTGCAGACGGATCCGATGAGGGCTGAACGTCCGCACTGGCTGACCGCGTCCGAGGCCGGGGTCGCGCTGCGGCGCCGAGAGCTCTCAGCCCGCGACCTGGCCGAGGACACCCTCCGCTGGATCGAGGAGAGCGATCACGTCACACGGGCGTGGGTGACCGTGACCCGCGACGAGGCGTTGGCGGCCGCCGACGCGGCAGACCGGGAGCTCGCACGTGGACTCGATCGCGGACCGCTCCACGGCATCCCGTTCACCGTCAAGGACCTGATCGCAGTCCGGGACGTCCCGATGGGTGTCGCGTCGAAGCTCGTCGGCGGCTTCGTGCCGCGCTCGGATGCGACGGTCGTGGCGCGCCTGCGTCGGGCAGGGGCGATCTGCCTCGGCAAGACGGTCACGCACGAGTTCGCCTTCGGCTCGACGAGCCCCCCGGTGCGCAACCCGTGGGACGGCGAGTCCGTTCCCGGCGGCTCGAGCGGCGGCTCGGCGGCCGCGGTCGCAGCCGGTCAGGCGACGATCGGAGTCGGGACCGACTGCTGCTGCTCGGTGCGCAATCCCGCCGCGCTCAACGGTATCTGCGGCATCCGCCCGACGTTCGGACGCGTAAGCGCGACGGGCGCGGTTCCGGCCTCGCTCTCGCTCGACACCCTCGGCCCCTTGTGCCGGAGCGTCCGCGACATCGCGCTCGCGCTCGAGGCGATGGCCGGCTACGACGCCGCCGACCCTCGCAGCTCGACGGCTCCCGTGCCGGACTTCGCCTCCGCGCTCGACGCTCTCGGCGACGGGCTCACGGGAGTTCGTGTCGGCGTGCCCCGAAGTCACTTCTTCGATCACGTCGAGCCCGATGTGGAGCGCAACGTCAGCGCAGCTCTCGACGTCCTCGAAAGCCTCGGCGCGACGCTGCGCCAGGTCGACGTCCCCCATGCCCGCCACGCCTCGAACGTCTTCTTCGTGATCGTCGTGGCCGAGGCCGCCGCGCTCCAGCACGAGCACCTTCGCGGCCCGTCGGCTCGGCTGCTCGGCGACGACGTGCGCGGCTGGGCCGAGTTCGGAAACATGATCCTCGCGAAGGACTACCTCCGCGCCCAGCAGATGCGTGCGCTGATCGTCGCCGACTGGGAGCGCACGTTCGAGCACGTCGACGTGGTGGTCACACCGGCGACGGCCGCGGTCGCGAAGCGACCGATCGACCATCCCGTGCAGATCGGCGTGGAGTATCCGGACGGGTTCGAGGAGGACGTGCTCTTCGCCTACGGCAGGTACCTGATGCCGGTCTCGGTGGCCGGGCTGCCCGGCCTCGTGCTCCCATGCGGCCTGAGCTCGGAGGGCCTTCCCGTCGGGCTGCAGCTCGTCGCCCCTGCCTTCGACGAGCTCACGGTGCTGCGGGTCGGGGCCGCGTTCGAGCGTGCGGCCGGCGTCCCGGCGACACGACCGTCGGCGGTGGCGGCGCTGGCGCCTGCGTAGCCGCCTGCCGAACCGCCCCTCGCGGCCGTTTGCTCCGACGAAAGCGGCCGTCCGGCCTCCGCGCTATCATGGGGAGCGCCGGGGGGCAGTATCCCCGAACGGGCGTCGCTCGTCAGTACGGCCGCAATCGGCCCGGGCGCGCCGGCCCGAGAGGGCGGGAGAGACCTTCGGCTGACCGTCAACCCCAGACGCTCAGTCGAAAGGAGACTCCGAGACATGAGCATCACCGCCACCGGCTTCACGACCCGCATCCGCACCTGGCTGCTGATCGCGGGGCTCACCGCCCTCCTCGTCGCGATCGGCGCCGCGATCGGCGGCGGCGCCCTCTACCTGTTCGCGGCGCTCGCCGTCGTCATGAACCTCGTCGGCTACTGGTTCTCGGACCGGATCGCCCTGGGCGCGAGCCGCGCCCGGCCGGTCGAGCCGGGCTCGCTGCCGTGGCTCGAGGCCGCGGTGCAGGAGCTCGCGGCGCGGGCGGGCGTGCCGGCGCCGCGCCTCTACCTGGTCCCCTCCGAGCAGCCGAACGCGTTCGCGACGGGGCGCGGCCCGCGGCACGCGGCGGTCGCCGTCACCGAGGGCCTCCTCCGCCAGCTCCCGCAGGACCAGGTGCGGGGCGTGCTCGCGCACGAGTTCGCCCACATCCGGAACCGCGACATCCTCGTCTCGTCGATCGCGGCCATGGTCGCGGGCGCGATCTCGGCGATCGCGAACGTCCTCCAGCTCTCCTTCCTCTTCGGCGGCGACGAGGAGGACTCGGGCCCGCTCGGGCTGGTCGGGGCGATCGCGACGATCCTCTTCGCGCCGCTCGCGGCGATGCTCCTGCAGCTCGCCGTCTCCCGGCAGCGCGAGTACCTCGCCGACGCCACCGGCGCCCGGCTGCTCGGCCGCGCCGCGCCGCTCGCCGACGCGCTCGAGAGCCTCGAGCGGGGCGCGCAGGCGCTGCCGATGGCGGTCAACCCCGCGACGGCGTCGCTCTACGCGGTCAACCCGCTGCCGCGCGCCGGCGTCGCGACGCTCTTCATGACGCACCCGCCGATCGAGGAGCGGATCCGCCGGCTGCGCGCCCTCGACGGCGAGGGGGCGGTGCGGCTCGCGGCGTAGGGGCGGCTAGGAGCCGTCGACGAGGTAGCGCCCCGCGAGCTCCCGGAGCCGCCGGCGGACCGCCTCGCCCTCGAGCGGGGCGGACGCCGGCGCCGGGCGCTCCCGCGGCCGCGCGTCCGGAGCGCGGAAGATAAGCCCGGCGGGGAGCCGGTCCTCGGCGGCGAGCCGGACCGCGCCGCGAAACGCGGCGGCGCGGTCGGTCGCGTCCCAGCCCGGGTCCGCGTCCACGTCGTGGAGGACGTGCCGCCAGCGCGAGTAGGTGTCGTCGTAGGTGACGCACGGGGAGACGACCTCGAGGAAGGCGAACCCGCGCCCGCTCCGCGCGTGCTCGATGGCGGCGCGCAGGAGCCGCGCGAGCTGCTCCGGCCAGCCGCTGTAGCCGCGCGCGACGAACGTCGAGGAGGGAATCCCGAGCCCGAGCAGCGCGCCGTCGACCCAGCCCTCGCCGGGGTCGCGGTCGACGAAGCGTCCGGGCGAGCGCTGGCCCTTCGTCAGGCCGTACGTCTCGTTGTTCATCAGCAGGTAGGTGAAGGGGACGTTGCGGCGGAAGGCGTGGACGAGGTGGCCGGCGCCGATCGCGTAGCCGTCGCCGTCGCCGCCGGCGCCGATCACCGTCAGCTCCGGGTTCGCGAGCGCGGCCCCCGCCGCCGCGGGCAGGAGCCGGCCGTGCAGCGCGTGGTACCCGTAGGCGCCGAGGTAGTTCTGGATCGAGCCCGAGCAGCCGATCCCGGCGACGACGAAGACCTCGTGCAGGGGGAGCTCGAGGTCGCGCAGCACCGCCCGGAGGGCGTTCAGCACTCCGAAGTGGCCGCAGCCGGCGCACCAGACGGGCGCGGCGGGCTCGTAGGTTCGCGTCACGTTCACGCCCGCGCCTCCTCCCGCTCGAGGATCGCGCGGGCGAGCTCGGCGGGCCGGAAGGGCCGGCCGTCGAAGCGGAGGACGCTCTCGAGCCCCGCGGCCGGGAGGCCCGCGCCGGCGAGCACCCGTGCGTACTGCCCGGTCGCGTTCTGCTCGACGAGGTACACCCGGCGGCTGCGCTCGGCCGCCTCGGCCAGCTCGCCGAGCACGGGCCAGAGCGTGCGGAGCCGGAGCACCTGCACGGGCAGCCCGGCCGCCGCGAGCGCGTCCGCGGCCTCGAGGAGCACGCCCCCGTTCATGCCGAAGCCGGCCAGCACGACCTCCGCGTCCGGGTCGCCCGCCCGCAGCGCGCGGGGCAGGCCGGGGAGGAGCGCGTCGAGCTTGCGCAGCCGCTTCTCGACCATCCGCACGCGGTTGCCCGGGTCGGCCGAGACGCGGCCCCACTCGTCGTGCTCGTTGCCGGTCACGAGGTGGCAGCCGCCGCAGGCTCCGACCGGCGCCCACGGGGAGATCCCGTCGCCGTCGCCGTTCAGCGAGTAGCGGCGGTACTCGCCGAGCCGCGCGAGGTCGGCCTCGCCGAGGAGCTTCCCGCGCTCGACCGTGACGGCGTCGAGGTCGATCCCGTCGACCGTGACGGCGTCCTGGGCGACCGCCTGGTCGAGCGCGACGTAGACGGGGCCCTGGAGGCGCTCGGCGAGGTTCACCGCGAGCGCGGTCAGCTCGAAGCACTCGGCCGGGTCGGCGGGCGCGAGCACGATCCGCGGGAAGTCGCCGTTCGCGCCGTGCACGAGCATCCCGAGGTCCGACTGCTCCGGCTTGGTCGGCATCCCCGTCGACGGGCCCGCCCGCTGGCAGTCGACGACCACCACCCCGATCTCGGCCGAGCCGAGCTGTCCGATCCCCTCCTGCATGAGCGCGATCCCCGGGCCCGACGAGGCGGTCATCGCCCGCACGCCCGTCAGCGCCGCGCCGATCGCCATGTTCACCGCCGCGAGCTCGTCCTCGCACTGCACCGCCGTCCCGCCGAACGCCGGGAGGTGCGCGAGCAGCCGGTCGAGGATCTCGGTCGCCGGCGTGATCGGGTACCCGGCGAAGAAGCGGCCGCCCGCGGCGAGGAAGCCGAGCGCGACGGCGTCGTTCCCGGAGAGGAGGAGGCGCCGGCCGGCCTCCCCGTCGGCGAGCCGCCACCCGTCGCCCTCGCCGAGGCCGGCCTCGCCGGCGTGCTCGAGGCCGCGGCGGAGCGCCTGCACGTTCGCCTCGACGAGCCGCGCGGGCAGGCGGCGGAGGCTGCGCCGGAGCGCCTGCTCGGCGTCGCCGTCGGGGAGCCCGAGCACGCGGGCGACGACGCCGAAGGCGAGGCTGTTCTTGTAGAGGTCGCGCCGGAGGTCGCGCACGGCGAGACGGCCGAACGGCGCCTCGACCACGGTCGCCCCGGGCGGGAGCGCGTCCCGCGGCGCCGGCCCGTCCGAGGAGTCGTGGACGACCCACGCGCGCTCGCGGAGGAGCGGCGCCCCGCGCTCGAGCGCCTCGCGGTCGAAGGCGACGAGCAGGTCGAGCCGGTCGCCGAGGCAGCCGCGCGGCACGGTCGAGGCGCGGAGGAGGCCCGCGGCGCAGCCGCCCTTGATGCGCGAGCCGACGTCGCGGGACTCGTAGAGGTGGTAGCCGCGCCGCCCGAGCAGGTCGGCGACGAGGCCGACGAGGGTGAGCGAGCCGTCGCCGCCCTGGCCCCCGACCATCACGTTCAGGTCGGTGACGCGCTCCGCGACCGCCATCGCTACCCCGCCGGCGCTCCCGGGCCGGTCGTGTAGAAGGTCTTCGGGTCGAGGTGCCCGAGCCGGCGGCGCTCGGCGAGCGTCGGCATCCGCGCGGGAAGGGGCCGGTTGCGCCGCTTCTCGGCGGCGAGCCGCCGCAGCAGCTCCTCGCCGGCGGGGTCGTCGGCGAGCGGGCGCGTCTCGAGCCACCCGTCGGCGATCGCGGCCTGCAGGAACCGGTGCCCGGCCTCGGTGCGGACGACGAGCATCGTCCAGCCCTCGAGGCCGAGGCCGCCGGCGGAGAGGTCGGCGTGCTCGGCGGCGTAGTCGAGGCAGTAGAGGCAGGCCGGCCGCGCGAGCTCGCGGTAGCGCCTCAGCGAGCCGGAGAGCTCCGTGCCGTCGTCCAGCCGCACCACGACCTTGCCCTTGATGTTGACGTGGGCGATGCGCTCGGCGGGCACGCCGAACATCTCCGCGAGCCGGCCGACGCTCTCGTGCGTGAACGCCTCGGAGCAGAAGAGACCGATCGTGAGCGCGACCCCGTCGCGGTACCACCCGGCCATCGCGGCCGAGAAGCCGGCGTTCTGCTCGAGGCGGACGCCGGTGACCTGGCAGGGGACGCCGACGACGGCGAGCGGCCGTACGTCGCGCTCGACCGCCTCGCGGAGCGCGAGCGTGTTCGGCGAGTACGTGTAGCGCGAGCCGGTGCAGGCGACGACCTCGGCCTCCGTCGTGGCGAGCTTCTGCCGGCCGAGCTGCGTCTCGCCCGACACGACGTCGCCGAGGACGGCGCCCGCGATCGTGCCGGCAGCGAGCGCGTGCGCGAGGACGGCGCTGACGGCGCCGCCGTCCTGCGCGCGCTCGCGGAGGTCCGGCCGCGCGGCACGGGCGTAGAGGCCGTAGGCGTACGGGCCGTAGCCGTCGTCGCGCACGGGCTCGCGGCGCTCGAGCAGCTCGGCCAGGTCGCGGTCGGGCGGCCGCAGCACGGGGCAGGCCTCCACGCAGAGCACGCACAGCACGCACGCGGACGACCGGCTGTCGACCGGCCGCTCGTCGGCGTAGTCGAAGACGTCGACGGGGCAGATCGAGACGCACGCCGCGCAGCCGACGCACTTCCCGGCCTCGACCACCTCCTCGCGGAGGAAGTCGACGGCGCGGAAGCCGCCGCGGTTGAGCTCGCTCCGCCAGGCGTAGGCCCACTCGTGCGGCTCGGCGCCCTCGTCGAGGAGGCGGTGGTAGCGGTCGCTGACGCGCCGCGTCTTCGGGTCGAGGGCGCTCACCTCTCCGCTCCGCTCATGACAGGACTGTCCCGCCTTCCGGCCCGGCGGGAATCGGTAATCCGGCGCACCGAGCGTGCGGGAAGGCCGCCGGATCGCCGGGCGGCGGCGGCCTCCTCCCCGCAGCGCGGATCGGGAGCCTCACCGATGACGGCGCCGCCGCGGGCACCCGACGATGCGGGGAACGACGAGAGGAGGCGAGCGTGACGGAGACGGCCGAGGAGAGGCTGGTCGCCGAGCGCCTGACGGCGGAGATCGTGGTCGGGACGGGCACCGTGAAGCGCTTCGACCCCGTCCGCGGCGACGGCCTCGTGAGCCCGGACGAGGGCGACGACGACCTCGTCTTCCACACCGAGGCCCCGGGCGGGGCGCTCGCCCCCGGCGTCCGCGTCGCGTTCGCGGTCGACACCGGCGCCCGCGGCCTCGAGGCGTTCGACGTCGTACCGATCCGCCCGGCGCAGCAGCCGGTGTAGCCGCCCGCCCGCGCGGGCACAATCGGGCGGTGCGCCTGCTCGCGCTCGCGCTCTCGGCTCTCGCGGTCCACCCGTTCCACGCGACGGCGCGGCCGCTGCCGCCGGACGTGCGGACGCTCGTCGTCTCGAGCGGCAACTGGCACGAGGGCTGCCCCGTGCCGCTCTCCGGCCTGCGGCTCCTGACGGTCGTCCACTGGGGCTTCGACGGCCGCCGCCACACGGGCCAGCTCGTCGTCTCGGCGCGCGCCGCCGGCCGGCTCGTCGAGGTCTTCCGCCGGCTCTACGCGCTCCGCTTCCCGATCCGCCACATGCGCCTGGCAGACCTCTACGGCCCGCGGGGCTCGCGACCGGCCGACGGCGACGTCACCGGCTCGTTCGAGTGCCGGCAGGCGGTGCCGTCCCCGTGCACCGGCGGCAGCGGCACGGGCACGTGGTCGGAGCACGCCTACGGCGAGGCCGTCGACCTGAACCCGGTCGAGAACCCCTACGTCGGCTGCGGGACGACGCGCGACCGGACCGCGCTCTCCTACTTGGACCGCTCGCGGGCGCGGCGCGGGATGGTGACGCCGGCGGTGGTGCGGGCGTTCGCGGCGATCGGCTGGGGCTGGGGCGGCTCCTGGTCCGGCTCGACGAAGGACTACATGCACTTCTCCGCGACCGGGCACTGACGCGGCCCGCGCTCACGACGCCGCGCGCACCGTCCGGAAGAGCTCCTTCGCGCTCCGCCCGATCGCCGCGGCGAACGCGTCCTCGAGCATCCGCAGGTGCTCGTCGAGCACGCGCTCGAGCGCGTCGAGGTCGCGCTCGGCGATCGCCTTCGTCTGCCGGCGGTGGACGCGGAGCGTCTTCAGGTTCTCCTCCCGCCCGCCGCCGTAGGCGTCGCGGATCCCGTGCAGGTGGCGCGAGATCGGCCGCATCGCCTCCTGCAGCGGCCGGCTGCGCGCGGCCCGCACGAGCGCGCGGTGGAACGCCGCGTCGGCCTCCATCACGGAGGCGCGGTCGTCGAGGTGGCGCTCGAGCAGCTCGTTCGCCCACTCGAGCTGCGCGACGTCCTCCGGCGTCGCGGTGAGCGCGACGTAGCGCGCGATGCTCGACTCGACGAGCCGGCGCGCGCGCAGGCTCTCGATCGCGAGCTCCTCCTCGACCGCGACCGCCGCCGAGATCGCCTCCGCGGGGACGAGCTCGCTCGTGACGAACCAGCCGCCGCCCTTCCCCTGCCGCGCGCCGAGGAGCCCCGAGCGCTCGAGCACGGTGAGCGCCTGGCGCAGCGTCGGGACCGAGATCCCGAGCTCGGCCGCGAGGTCGCGCTCCGTCGGCAGTCGCGCCCCGGCGCGCAGGCCGGCCCGCTCGATCCCCTCGACGAGGTGCTCGATCGCGGCCTCGAACGTCCGCGTCGACTCGATCGCCTCGACGAAGGGACGGGACGCCGGCGCCGGCACGGCGCCAAGTATCGCCGCGTCAGGCGGCGATGCCGTCCGCGAGCAGCCGCCAGAAGCCGTCGGCGAGCTCCTCCACGCGCATCTCGTGCCCGAGCCACGTGTAGGCCCAGTTCGCCGCCGAGAGGAAGAGGAGGGCCGCCTGCTGCGGGTCGAGGTCGGCGCGCGCCTCGCCGGCCGCGACCGCCTCCTCGAAGAGGGCGCGGATGCGCCGCTCGTAGCGGCGCCGCTCGCCGGCGAAGCGCTCGCGCGCGGGCCCGCTCAGGTAGCGCCACTCGCGCAGCCAGACCGTGGCGACGTCGAGCTGCGCCTGCACGACCTCGAGGTGGGCGCGGAGCGCGAGCCGGATCCGCTCGAGCGGGGGCGCGCCGGCCGGGAGCGCGTCGAGGGCCCCGTGGAAGGCGGCGGCCCCGGAGAGCGCGATCTCGGCCAGGAGCTCCTCCTTGCCGGCGACGTGCGCGTAGACCGAGCTCTTGTCGATCCCGACCTCGGCGGCGAGCTCCCGCACGGACGCGCCGTGGTAGCCGCGCTCGGCGAAGAGGCGCGCGGCCGCCGCCGAGAGGCGCTGCCTGGTCGGGAGCTCCGTCACCGCGCAAGCGTAGCCCGGCGCACAACCCAACGGTCGTTTGGTAAGCTCGCCCGGTCGTCCGGAAGGAGGTCCGATGCCGCTCGCCGTGTCCGATCCCGCCCTCGCCGAGAAGCACCGGGCCCTCCTCGACGGAGCGCGCGCCGCGATCCGCGAGCGCACCTTCTGGTCGGCGTTCCCGGAGCACCTCGCCCTCTACGGCGAGGACGGCGCTGCGGCCGGGAAGGCGGCCTTCGAGGCATGCCTCGGGCGCGAGTTCCCGCTCGACCAGCCGGGCGCGGACGGCACGGCCGGCGGCGAGCGCTCGCCGTACGGGCCCGAGCTCCGGATCCGCTACCCGCACTCCGCGACGGACGCGCTCCTCGCCGCGGCCGCCGCCGCGATCCCGGCGTGGCGCGACGCCGGCGCGGACGCGCGCACCGGTGCGTGCATCGAGATCCTCGTCCGGCTGAACGAGCGCTCGCACGAGCTCGCGCACGCGGTCATGCACACGACCGGGCAGGGCTACCCGATGGCCTTCCAGGCGGGCGGCCCGCACGCGCAGGACCGCGGGCTCGAGGCGATCGCGTACGCGTGGGAGGAGATGAGCCGCCACGCCCCCGCGGCGGTGTGGGAGAAGCCGCAGGGCAAGCGGCCGCCGCTGCGCCTGCGCAAGTCGTTCCGGATCGCCCCACGCGGCGTCGCGCTCGTGATCGGGTGCTCCACCTTCCCCATCTGGAACGCCTACCCGGGCCTGTTCGCGAGCCTCGTCACCGGCAACGCCGTCGTCGTGAAGCCGAGCCCGCGGGCCGTGCTCCCGCTCGCGCTCACGGTCGCCGTCGCACGCGAGGTGCTCGAGGCGGCGGGCTTCGACCCGAACCTCGTCACGCTCGCGGTCGACGCCGACGGCGAGCGGCGCGCGGCCGAGCTCGCGCTGCGGCCCGAGGTCAGGCTGATCGACTACACCGGCTCGTCGGCGTTCGGCGAGTGGCTGGAGCGGAACGCCGCGCAGGCGGTCGTGTTCGCGGAGAAGGCGGGCGTGAACAGCGCCGTGCTCGACTCGACCGACGACTACGACGGCATGCTCGCGAACCTCGCCTTCACGCTCTCGCTCTACAGCGGCCAGATGTGCACGACGACGCAGAACCTGATCGTCCCGCGCGGCGGGATCGAGACCGACAAGGGGCACAGGAGCTTCGACGAGGTCGGCGCCGACCTCGCGGCCGCGATCGACCGGCTGCTCGCCGAGCCGCCGCGCGCTGCGGCGATCCTCGGCGCGATCTCGAGCGACGAGATCCTCGCGCGCGCCGAGCGCGCGGGGGAGCTCGGCCGCCTGATCCGCCCGTCCGCGCCGGTCGAGCATCCCGACTTCCCCGGCGCGGCCGTGCGCACGCCGGCGCTCGTCGCGGTCGACGGCGCCGCCGACGGCCCGCACCTCGAGGAGCAGTTCGGCCCGGTCGCGTTCCTCGTCGCCGTCGACGACACCGCCGCAGCGCTCCTCCTCCTGCGGGAGACGAGCGCGCGCCGCGGCGCGATCACCGCGGCGGTCTGGTCGACCGACGAGGCGGTGCTCGCCGAGGCCGAGCGCGCCGCGCTCGAGGCCGGCGTCGCGCTCTCGGAGAACCTCGCCGGCGGGGTCTACGTGAACCAGTCGGCCGCGTTCTCCGACTTCCACGCCACCGCCGCGAACCCGGCCGCGAGCGCCTCGCTCACCGACGGCGCCTTCGTCGCGCCGCGCTTCCACGTCGTCCAGTCGCGCCGCCCGCTCGAGGAGGAGGCGTGACGGTCGCGGCGGAGGCCGACCTCGAGCACGAGTTCGAGCGCCTGGTCGCGGCCGACGAGCGGATCGAGCCGCGCGACTGGATGCCCGAGGGCTACCGCAGGACGCTCGTCCGCCAGATCGCCCAGCACGCGCACTCGGAGATCATCGGGATGCAGCCCGAGGCGAACTGGCTCACGCGGGCGCCCTCGCTGCGGCGCAAGGCGATCCTGCTCGCGAAGGTCCAGGACGAGGCCGGCCACGGGATGTACCTCTACTCGGCGGCCGAGACGCTCGGCGTCTCGCGCGGGGAGCTGCTCGACCTGCTCCACGCCGGCCGGCAGCGCTACTCGAGCGTCTTCAACTACCCCACCCTCACCTGGGCCGACGTCGGGGCGATCGGCTGGCTCGTCGACGGGGCCGCGATCACGAACCAGATCCCGCTCTGCCGCTGCTCCTACGGCCCGTACGCGCGCGCGATGGTCCGCATCTGCAAGGAGGAGAGCTTCCACCAGCGGCAGGGCTTCGAGCTCCTCCACACGCTCGCGCACGGCTCGGAGGCGCAGCGGCGGATGGCGCAGGACGCCGTCGACCGCTGGTGGTGGCCCGCGGTGATGATGTTCGGGCCGCCCGACGACCGCTCGCCGCACAGCGCGCAGTCGATGGCCTGGAAGATCAAGCGCTTCACGAACGACGAGCTGCGCCAGCGCTTCGTCGACATGTGCGCCCGGCAGGCGGAGGCGCTCGGGCTCACGCTCCCCGACCCGGAGCTCCGCTGGAACGAGGCGCGCGGCCACTTCGACTTCGGCACCCCCGACTGGAGCGAGTTCGAGGCGGTGCTCGCCGGCGACGGCCTCTGCAACCGGCAGCGGCTCGAGACGCGCGTGCGCGCGCACGAGGAGGGGCGCTGGGTGCGCGAGGCCGCGAGCGCGTACGCGGCGAGACACCGCGGCGCGGATGGCTGAGGACGGCGCGAGCGGCCCGGCGGGAGCCGCCGCCGGCGAGAGACGGGCCGGCGAGTGGCCGCTCTGGGAGGTGTTCGTGCGCGCGCGGCGGGGCGTGGCGCACACGCACGTCGGGAGCCTGCACGCGCCCGACGCCCGCCTCGCGCTCCAGAACGCGCGGGACGTCTACACGCGCCGCAACGAGGGGGTGTCGATCTGGGTCGTCCCGAGCTCGGCGATCACGACCTCGTCCCCCGGCGAGAAGGACGCCTTCTTCGACCCGGCCGGGGACAAGGCCTACCGCCACCCCACCTTCTACGACGTGCCCGAGGGGGTCGAGCAGCTGTGAACGGCGACCTCTTCGAGTACGCGCTCCGCCTCGGCGACGACGCGCTCGTGCTCGCGCAGCGGCTCGCGGCGTGGTGCGCGCACGCGCCCGAGATCGAGGAGGACGTCGCGCTCGCGAACGTCGCCCTCGACCTGCTCGGGCAGGCGCGCGAGCTCCTCGCCTACGCCGGCGAGGTCGAGGGCGCGGGCCGCGACGAGGACGACCTCGCCTACCTGCGCGACGAGCACGAGTTCCGGAACGCGCTCATCGTCGAGCACGAGAACGGCGACTTCGCCGTCACCATCGTGCGCCAGCTCCTCTTCTCCGCCTACCAGCTCGAGCTCTACCCGCGCCTCGAGCGCTCGCGCGACGAGCGGCTCGCGGGCGTGGCTGCGAAGGCGGCGAAGGAGGTCGCCTACCACGTCGACCACGCGGGCGTGTGGACGCTCAGGCTCGGCGACGGCACCGAGGAGAGCCGCGCCCGCGCGCAGGCGGCGCTCGAGCGGCTCTGGCCGTACGCGCACGAGCTCTTCGAGCCGGACGCGGTGACCGGGCGCCTCGCGGCCGCCGGCGTCGGGGTCGACCCCGCGGAGCTGCGGCCGGGCTGGGAGCGGCGGGTCGGGGCGGTGCTCGCCGAGGCGACGCTCGAGCCGCCGCCCGGCGGCCCGCGGCCCTCCGGCGGCCGCGCCGGCCGCCACACCGAGGCGATGGGCTACCTGCTCGCCGAGCTCCAGCACCTGCACCGCTCGCACCCGGGAGTCGCGTGGTGAGCGCGGCGGCGGCCGCCCGCGAGCTCGTCGCCGCGATCCCGGACCCCGAGCTGCCCGCGGTCACGATCGGGGACCTCGGCGTCCTGCGCTCGGTCGAGGCCCGCGGCGACGAGGTCGTCGTGACGGTCACGCCCACATACTCCGGCTGCCCCGCGCTCGAGGCGATCCGTCGCGAGATCTCGGCGCGGCTCGCGGCCGCGGGGTTCGAGCGCGTCGAGGTGCGGACCGCGCTGCGGCCCGCGTGGACGACCGACTGGATCAGCGAGCGCGGCCGGGAGCGCCTGCGGGAGCTCGGAGTCGCGCCGCCGCGGCCGAGGCGAGGGCCGGAGCTCGTGCGCCTCTCCGTCCCGTGCCCGCGCTGCGGCTCGGCGAGCACGCGGCTCGTCTCGCGCTTCGGCTCGACGCCGTGCACAGCGCACCGCGTCTGCAACGCCTGCGGCGAGCCGTTCGACGAGCTCAAGGAGCTGTGACCGCCGCGCCCCGAGCGGCCGCGCCGCCGCCCCGCGCGACCATCCACCGCCTCCGTGTCGCGCGCGTCGACCGGCTCACCGACGACGCCGTCGCGATCACGCTGGACGTGCCCGCCGAGCTCCGCGACGCGTTCGACTTCGTGCAGGGCCAGCACGTCGCGCTCGCGCTGCCCGGCCAGGCGGACAGCATCCGCCGGAGCTACTCGATCTGCACCCCGGCGGGCAGCGGCGAGCTGCGCGTCGCGGTCAAGCTCATCCCCGGCGGCGTCTTCTCCGAGCACGCGCACCGGCGCCTGCGCCCGGGCGACGAGCTCGACGTGATGACGCCGCTCGGCCGCTTCTCGACGCCGCTCGACCCGGCGCAGGCGAAGGACTACGCGGCGGTCGCGGCGGGCTCCGGGATCGCGCCCGTCCTCTCGATCGCCGCCACCGCGCTCGAGGTCGAGCCGGCGAGCACCTTCACGCTCCTCTACGGCAACCGCACCGTCGCCTCGACGATGTTCCTCGAGGAGCTGCTCGACCTCAAGAACCTCCACCCCGGCCGGCTCGCGCTCCACCTCGTCTTCTCGCGCGAGCCGCCCGACGTCGAGCTGCACGGCGGGCGCATCGACGCGGCGAGGCTGCGCCTCTTCCTCTCGACGGTGCTGCGCGGGCGCGACTTCGACGAGTGGTTCCTCTGCGGGCCGCTCGCGATGGTCGAGGAGCTGCGCGCGGCGCTCGTCGACGCCGGCGCCGACCCGGGGAGCGTCCACCGCGAGGTCTTCCATGCGGGCCCGCCGGCGCGGACGCCGCCACGCGGGCGCGCGGCCGGGAGCTCGCTCGTCACGATCCTGCTCGACGGGCGCGCGACGAGCTTCGAGCTCGACGCCGGCGGCGCGCCCATCCTCGACGCCGCGCTCGCCCTCCGGCCCGACGCTCCCTACGCGTGCAAGGCCGGGATGTGCGGCACGTGCCGCGCCCGCCTCGTCGAGGGCGAGGTCGACCTCGACGGCGGGTACGCGCTCGAGCCCGACGAGCTCGAGGCCGGCTTCGTGCTCGCCTGCCAGTCGCACCCGCGGACGCCGCGCGTGACGCTCGACTTCGGCCGCTGATGCTGGTCTGCGTGATCGGCGCGGGCACGATGGGGCGCGGGATCGCCGCGGCCGCGCTCGCCGCGGGGCTCGACGCCGTCCTCGTCGACGTCGACCGGTCCGCGCTCGCGGCCGCGCGGACGGCGATCGAGCGGCGGCTCGAGCGTGAGGGCGCGGCCGGGCGACTCGCGGCGCTCTCGCTCGCGACCGAGCTCGAAGCGGCCGTCGCGGAGGCCGACGTCGTGATCGAGGCGGTGCCGGAGCTCCTCGACCTCAAGCGCGACGTGTTCGCGCGGCTGCGCGACGCCGCGCCCGCGGGCGCCCTGCTCGCGACGAACACCTCGACCATGAGCGTCACCGCGCTCGCGGAAGCCTGCGGCGGCTCGCCGCGCGTGATCGGCCTCCACTTCTTCAACCCGGTGCACCGGATGGCGCTCGTCGAGGTGGTCGTCGGCGAGGCGACGAGCCAGGCGGCGCTCGCGGAGGCGCTCGAGCTCGCGGCGCGGCTCGGCAAGGAGCCGGTCGTCGTGCGCGACGTCCCCGGCTTCGTCACGAGCCGGCTCGGCCTGCTGCTCGGCAACGAGGCGATGCGGCTGGTCGAGGAGGGCGTCGCCTCCGCGCCCGACGTCGACAGGGCGATGCGGCTCGGCTTCGGCCACCCGATGGGCCCGCTCGAGCTCGCCGACCTGGTCGGCCTCGACGCGCGGCTCAACAACCTGCGCAGCCTGCACGCGCGCTCGGGGCTCGAGCAGTACCGGCCGCCCCGCATCCTCGAGGCGCTCGTCGCCGCCGGCCGCCTCGGCCGGAAGAGCGGCGGCGGGTTCTACGACTACGGCGACGCCGGCTGAGCGGTTCCCGGCGCCGTCGCCTGCAGCCGCTCGATCACGGCGAGGCAGAACGCGGCGGCGCGGGCGCCGTCGACGACGCGGTGGTCGAACGTCACGGACACGTTGCCGACCGGCCGTACGACCACCTCGCCGTCGCGGACGACGGGCCGGTCGGCGATCCGGTGGAGGCCGAGGATCGCGACCTCCGGGTGGTTGACGAGCGGCGTCGCGAAGAGGCCGCCGAGCTTGCCGGCGCTCGTGACGGTGAACGTCGAGCCGCGCAGCTCCTCCGGCGCGAGCGTCCCGGCGCGCGCCCCCTCGGCGAGCCGCCGGACCTCCGCGTCCAGCTCCTCGACCGACCGCCCGTCGCAGCCGCGCACGACCGGGACGAGGACGCCGGCCGGGGTCTGCACCGCGACGCCGAGGTCGTAGCGGTCGAGGTAGACGATCTCGTCGCCCTCGAGCCGAGCGTTCAGCTCCGGGTACTCCCGCAGCGACCGGGCGGCGGCCCCGAGCGTCAGCGCGACCAGGAGGTCGAGGTCGACGCCGCTGAAGTCGCACTCCTCGACGAACGTCACCGCCGGCACCTCCCGGTGGGCGGCGGCGAGGCGCTCGACGATCGTGCGCCGCACGCCGCGCACCCGCTCGCGCCGCCCTTCCGGCGCGGCCGGCCCGCGGCCCGCCGCGGCCGCGCGCACGTCGGCCTCGGAGATCGCCTCCCCGCCGCTCCCGGGAAGCGCGGCGAGGTCGACCCCGAGCTCGGCCGCCAGCCTGCGGACCCGCGGCGTCGCGCGCACGGGCGCGGGCGCCCGCGCGTCCGGCCGGCGGCCCCCGCCGGCACCGCGCCCGCCGTCGAGCTCGACCAGCACCGTCCCGACCGGCACGACCTCGCCCTCGGGCACGAGGATCCGCGCCACCCGGCCGGCGCAGGGGGACGGGATCTCGACCGTCGTCTTGTCGGTCGCGATCTCGACGAGCGGGTCGTCCTCCGCAACCTCGTCGCCCTCGGCGACGAGCCAGCGGCCGACCTCGCCCTCGGTCAGGCCCTCGCCGAGGTCGGGCAGACGGAGCTCGGCCACCGCTACGCGAGCAGCCGGCGCACCGCGGCGGCGACGCGCGCCGGCGAGGGCACGTACTCGTCCTCGAGCGTCCAGTACGGGTACGGGACGTCGTAGCCGGTGACGCGGAGCACGGGCCCCTGCAGGTCGAAGATCGCCTTCTCCGCGACGAGCGCCGCGAGCTCGGCGCCGAAGCCGGCCGTGCGCGGCGCCTCGTGCACGATCACGACGCGCCCGGTCTTCGCGACCGAGGCGAGGATCGTCTCCTCGTCGAGCGGCCGCAGCGAGCGGACGTCGACGACCTCGCACGAGGCCTCGCCCTCGAGCACGCCCGCCGCCCGCTCGCACACCGGCACCATCGCCCCGTAGGCGAGCAGCGTCACGTCCGTGCCCGCGCGCGCGACCCGCGCGGTCCCGAGGGGCACGACGTGCTCGCCCTCCGGCACCTCGCCGCGCGCGGTGCGGTAGACGAGCTTCGGCTCGAGCACGACCACCGGGTCGGGGTTGCGGATCGCGGCGGCGAGCAGGCCCTTCGCGTCGGCCGGGGTCGACGGGACCGCAACCTTGATCCCGGGCGTGTGCACGTAGTAGGCCTCGGGCGAGTCGTCGTGCAGCTCGGGCGCGCGCACCCCGCCGCCGTACGGCATCCGGATCGTGATCGGGAACTCGAGCTTCCCGCCCGAGCGCCAGCGGTAGCGGCCGACGTGGGTCGCGAGCTGGTCGAGGCACGGGTACGAGAACGCGTCGTACTGCATCTCGCAGACCGGGCGCCAGCCGGCGAGGCAGAGGCCGACGGCGGCGCCGAGGATGCCGGCCTCGCCGAGCGGCGTGTCGACGCAGCGGTCGGCGCCGAAGCGCCGACGCAGGCCCGCGGTCGCGCGGAAGACGCCGCCGGCGCGGCCCACGTCCTCGCCCAGCACGAGCACGTCGCCGTCGCGCGCGAGCTCCGTGTGGAGCGCGTCGTTGACCGCCTCGAGGAGGGTGAGCTCAGCCATCTCGGAGGTGGGGCGGCGGGTCGGCGTAGACGTTCGCGAACAGGAGCTCCGGGTCGGGCGGCTCCTCCGCCTCGGCGGCGGCGATGCCGGCGCGCATGGCCGCGAGCGCCTCCTCGCGGATCGACGCCGCGAGCTCGTCGTCGAGCAGCCCCGCGCGCCGGAGGTAGGCCTCGAAACGGCCGACGCACTCCCGGCTCCGCTCCTCCTCGACGCGCGCCATGTCGACGTAGGCGCGCGGGTCGTCGGCGGTCGCGTGCGGCGCCGCGCGGTAGTGGACGGCCTCGATCAGCGTCGGCCCGCCCCCGGCGCGCGCCCGCGCGGCCGCCTCCCGCACGGCCTCGTACACCGCGAGCACGTCGAGCCCGTCGACGCGGACGCCGGGGATGCCGTAGCCGACCGCCTTGTCGGCGAGCGCCTTCGCCCGCGTCTGCGCCTCGATCGGCGTCGAGATCGCCCACTGGTTGTTGTTGCAGAGGAGGACGAGCGGCGCGTTCGTCACGGCGGCGAGGTTCACGCCCTCGTGGAAGGCGCCCTCGCTCGTCGCGCCGTCGCCGAAGAAGACGAGCGCGCACACGTCCTCGCCGCGCAGCTTCTTCCCCCAGGCGAAGCCGGCGGCGTGCGGCACCTGCGTCGCGACCGGCACCGCGATCGAGGCGACGTTCCAGTCGGCCGGGTTCCACCAGCCCGACGGGTGGCCGCGCCACCACTGCAGCACGACCTGCGGCGGCATCCCGCGCAGGAGGCCGATCGCGGACTCGCGGTAGCTCGGGAAGATCCAGTCGTCGTCGCGCAGGGCGTGCACCGCGCCGGCCTGGATCGCCTCGTGGTTCCAGAAGATCGCGTAGGTGCCGATCCGCCCCTGGCGGTGGTAGACGACGGAGCGCTCGTCGTAGGCGCGCAGGAGCACCATCGAGCGGTGCAGCGCGAGCAGCCCGGCGCGGTCGAGGCCGTGGCGGAGGCCGCCGTCCTCGCCGCCGATGCGCCCGGGCTCGGTCGCGGTGGGCACCCCTCCCATCATAACGTCAAAACAGTTGCTCTTATACTCGAAGGCCGGACGGGCAAACGCCGGACGGGCGGCCGGCGAGGGCTAGGCTCCGGGGCGGTGGCCCTCGAGCACCGGGAGCGGACGCGCGTCGCCTGGATCGACACCGACGCCGGCGGGCGCATCCACTACGCCGCGATCTTCCGCTGGGTCGAGGCGGCCGAGGCGGGCCTGCGGCGCCGCCTCGGGCTGATGGACGACTGGGCCGACTACCCGCGCCGGCACGTCGAGGCCGAGTACCTCGCCGTCCTGCGCTTCGAGGACGAGGTCGAGGTCGCGCTCGCGCCCGAGCGCGTCGGCGCCACCTCGATCACGTGGGCCTGGCGGATCGAGCACCGCGGAGAGACGGCGGTGCGCGGCTCCCACACCGTCGTCCACGTCGACGAGGCCGGCCGTCCCGCGCCGCTTCCGGAGCGGGTCCGGGCGGCGCTCGTGGACGCGGGCGGCTCCGGCCTCTAGAGTCGCCCCGATGTCGTGGATCGTGGTCGTCGTGGTCGTCGTCGCGGCGCTCCTCCTGCTCTGGCTCGTCCTGCTCTTCAACGGGCTCGTCCGGAAGCGGAACCGCGTCGACAACGCGTGGGCGCAGGTCGACGTGCAGCTCAAGCGCCGGCACGACCTCGTGCCGAACCTCGTCGAGACGGTGAAGGGCTACGCGGCGCACGAGCGCGAGACCTTCGACGCGGTGACTCAGGCGCGGGCCGCGGCGGCCGGCGCGCGGGGGCCCGCGGCCGCGGCCACCGCCGAGAGCGCGCTGAGCCAGGCGCTCGGCCGCCTCTTCGCGGTCGCCGAGGCGTACCCGCAGCTGCGGGCGAGCGACAACTTCCTCGACCTGCAGGGCCAGCTCCGCGACACCGAGGACCGGATCGCGGTCTCGCGCCAGGTCTACAACGACACCGTGCTCACGTACAACAACGCGATCCAGACGCTGCCGGCCGTCCTGGTCGCCGGCGCGCTCGGCTTCTCGAAGCGCGAGTTCTTCGAGCTCGAGGACGCGGAGGACCGCGAGCCTCCCGCGGTCGGCTTCCGGCCGGATGCGCCTCCGGCGACGTAGCGGCGCGCTCGCCGCCGCGGCGGCCGCGACGCTCGCGCTCGCCGCCCCGGCGCTCGGCGACAAGTCGTTCACCCTGCCGCAGGCGACGGTCGCCGTGCAGGTGCGCGCCGACGGGTCCCTCGCGGTCGGCGAGCGGATCCAGTTCGCGTTCTCGGGCCCGTTCTCGGGCGCCTACCGCGAGCTCCCGCTGCGGGCCGGGGAGTCGGTCTCGGAGGTGTCCGTCCTCGAGGACGGGAAGCCGTACCGCCCCGGCGGCTGCACCGAGCTCGGCTGCGAGGACGCGCCCGGCACCTTCGGCGTCGCCGACCTCGGCGACCGTACGCGGATCGTCTGGCACTACCGCGCGACCGACGAGGTGCGCACCTTCGAGCTCCGCTACGCCCTGCGCGGCGTCGCGGTCGCCTACGACGACGTGGTCGACGTCGACCTGAAGGTCTGGGGCGACGAGTGGAGGGAGGGGCTCGGCCGGCTCGTCGCGACGCTCGACGCCCCCGGCCGCGTGCGGCGAGCCTGGGGCCACCCGGCGTACGTGCGCGGCGACGTCCGGCTCGCCGGCGCCCGCGTCGTCCTGCGCGCGCTCGACGTGCCGTCCCGGCAGTTCGTCGAGCTGCGCGCGCTCGTGCCGCGCTCGGCCTTCTCGTCGACCGCCGGGATGCGCGTCGCGGGCGGAGACGGCCTCGCGCGCATCGCCGCCGAGGAGCGAGCCGACGCCGCGGCGTTCGTCCGCGACCGCGACCGGATCGAGCACGCGAAGCGCCATCCGTGGCCCTACCTCCTCTACGTGCTGCTGCTCGGGCTCGGGCCGGCCGCGCTCGTCGTCGCCGCGGTCTACCTGGCCTACGGGCGGGAGCGGCGGACGCGCTACGACCGCGAGTACGAGCAGGAGCCGCCGGCCGACACCGCGCCCGCGCTCGTGCCCGTGCTCCTGCGGCAGGGCGGGGACGCCGGCTCGTTCGAGTTCACGGCGACGCTCTTCGACCTGATCCGCCGCGGCGTCTACGCGGCGAGGCCGGCGACGACCGAGCGCCCCGTCTGGGGCGGCCTCCGGCACGAGCACGTCGCCGACCTCGAGCTCACCGCCGGGGACTCGGGCGCCCCGCTCCGGCCGTGGGAGCGGGCCGTCTCCGACGTCGTGGACGGCGTCCTCGACGGCGGCTCCGAGCGGCTCTCGCGCTTCCGGGAGCGGATCGAGGCGAAGCGCTCGACGATGAGCCGGCACTTCACCGCGTTCAAGTCCGCCGTCCGGCGCGAGACGGCCGAGCGCCGCTGGTTCGTCGCGCGCGGCGCGCTTCCGCTCGGGCTCGCGTTCCTCGCCTTCGGCGCGGCCGCCGCGGTCACGTTCTTCGTCGCCGTGGAGCGCTGGCGGGCCGTCTCGCCGCGCTGGGGCGACGTCGTGCTGGTCGGGATCGCCGTGGCGCTCGTCCTGGACGCGCTCGTCCTCCTCGCCGCCCTCGCCCACCGGGCCCTCTGGCGCCGGCGCTCGCCGGCGGCCGAGGCGGAGGCGGAGCGGTGGGAGGCGTTCCGCCGCTACCTCACCGACTTCCCCCGGCTCGACGAGGCGCCGCCCGCGACGCTCGCGCTGTGGGAGCGGCTGCTCGTGTACGGGATCGCGTTCGGGATCGCCGAGCGGGTGCTCCAGGCCGCGCACCTCGCGATGCCGGAGGAGCTCGTCCAGGCCTCCTCGATCTACTGGATCTCCTCCGGCGGGAGCCCCGGCTCGGGCGCCACCTCGCTCGGGATCGGCGACCTCGCCGCCGGCTTCGGCTCGGCGCTCGCCCCGCCCTCGTCCGGGGCGGGCGGCGGAGGCGGCGGCTTCTCGGGCGGAGGCGGAGGCGGCGGCGGGGGCGGCGGCGGGGGCGCCTGGTAGCCCGCCTGCCCCGGGGCGCCCGCGGGTTTCCCGCAGCCGCGAGGGGCCTCGCTCGGATGCCGCCGGCGGCGGGAGGACGGACCCTGCGAGCATGAGCACCCGCGGGTCCGATACACGTCGCCCCGACGCATGGCCACGCTAGCCCGGCGCCCCGCGGGCCCGGCCCGCGCCGGCCGCGGGCCCTCGCCCGCCCGGGCGGGAGCCCCCGCCCGGGCCTCGCCGCCCCCGCGGACGGGAGCCGCGCGGGTCGGCGTCGAGACCCTCCGCGCGCGCTGGTCGTCGGCGTTCTTCGCCGCGCACGCCGCGCTTCGCGCCGCGGGCGGCTACCTGCAGCCCCGGGAGGCGGCGGAGCGCGGCCGGCGGCTGGCGGCGGAGCTCCAGTCGACCGACCTGCTGCTCCAGGAGCTCGCCCGCGACCGGCACCTGGCCGCCTCGTACGTGCACCTGTCGATCGCCCCGTGGGCCGCGAGGAGGCTGCTCGGGCTGCCCTCCGACGTCGACGCCTGCGTGTTCAACCTCGACGGCGTGCTCGTCGGCAGCGCCGCGCTCCATCTCGCGGCCTGGACCGAGACGTTCGACGAGTTCATCTCGCGGCGCGCCGAGCGCACCGGCGGGCACTTCGTCCCCTTCCACCCGCGCACGGACTACCGCGCGCACATCCACGGCAAGCCCCGGCTCGACGGCGTCCGCGCGTTCCTCGCCTCCCGCGGCATCAGGCTTCCCGAGGGCGAGCCCGGCGACGCCCCCGGCGCGGAGACGGTGCACGGGCTCGCGAACCGCAAGAACGAGGCCCTCCAGCGGCTGCTGCGCCGGGAGGGGCTGAGCGCCTTCGAGGGCTCGCGCCGCTACCTGGAGACGGCGCGCGACGCCGAGGTGCGCTGCGCCGTCGTGTCGGCGAGCGCCAACACCGCCGCGATCCTCGACCGCACCGGGCTCGCGCCGCTGATCGAGGCGCGCATCGACGGCGACGCGATCGTCGCGGAGGGCCTGCGACCGCGGCCGGCGCCCGACATCGTCCTCGCGGCCTGCCGGCGCCTCGACGTCGACCCGGCCCACACGGCCGTGTTCGAGACGACGCCCGCGGGAGTCGCCGCGGGCCGCGCCGCGGGCTTCCGGCTCGTCGTCGCAGTCGACCGCCTCGGCGAGACGCAGGCCCTGCGGGACGCGAGCCCCGACCTCGTCGTCTCCGGGCTGCCCGAGCTGCTCGACCGGAAGGCCGCCGCGTGACGGCGCCGCGCCTGCCGGCCGCGATCGCCGCGTGCCTGTTCGACCTCGACGGCGTGCTCACCGACACGGCCCAGGTGCACGCCGCCGCGTGGAAGGAGACGTTCGACTCGTTCCTGCGCGGGCGGGCCGAGGCGGGGGGCGGGGCGTTCGTGCCCTTCGACCCCGTCCGCGACTACGACGAGTACGTCGACGGGCGGCAGCGCTTCGACGGCGTGCGCGCCTTCCTCGCCTCCCGCGGCGTCGAGCTCCCCGAGGGCACGCACGACGACCCGCCCGGCGTCGCGACCGTCGGCGGCCTCGCGAACCGGAAGAACGAGCTCCTCCTCACGCTCCTCCGCGAGGGCGGGGTGACGCCGTTTCCGGGGTCGGTCGCCTTCGTCGAGGCGGCCCGCGAGGCGGGGCTGCGGCGCGCGGTCGTCTCCGCGAGCGCGAACTGCCGCGAGGTGCTCGAGGCCGCCCGGATCGCGCACCTCTTCGAGGCGAGGGTCGACGGCGTCGTGGCCGAGCGCAAGCGCCTGCGCGGGAAGCCCGCCCCGGACACCTACCTCGAGGCCGCCCGCCGGCTCGCCGTCCCGCCGGCCGAGGGCGCCGTGTTCGAGGACGCGCTCGCGGGCGTCGAGGCCGGCCGCGCCGGTGGGTTCGGCCTGGTCGTCGGGGTCGACCGGGCCGGCCAGGCGGACGCGCTCCGGAGCCGCGGCGCGGACGTCGTCGTCCGAGACCTGTCGGAGCTCCTCGGCGGATGATCGCCCACCCCACGTTCGCGGTCGAGCCGTGGTCGGTGCGCGAGACGGAGCTCGACCTCGACGTGCTCGCGCAGACGGAGTCGGTGTTCGCGCTCGCGAACGGGCACATCGGGCTGCGCGCGAACCTCGACGAGGGCGAGCCGTACGCGCTCCCCGGCACCTACCTCAACTCGTTCTACGAGCTCCGCCCGCTCCCGTACGCCGAGGCCGGCTACGGCTATCCCGAGTCGGGTCAGACGATCGTGAACGTCACGAACGGGAAGATCGTCCGCCTGCTCGTCGACGACGAGCCCTTCGACGTCCGGTACGGAGAGCTGCTCTCGCACGAGCGCGAGCTCGACCTGCGCGCCGGGGTGCTGCGGCGCCGGGCCGAGTGGCGCTCGCCTGCCGGCGCCGGAGTCCGCATCGCCTCGACCCGGCTCGTCTCGTTCGTCCAGCGGGCGGCGGCGGCGATCCTGTACGAGGTCGAGCCGCTCTCGGACCCGGTGCGCGTCGTCCTCCAGTCGGAGCTCGTCGCGAACGAGCCCGCGCCCCCGCGCAGCGCCGACCCGCGCGCGGCGGCCGCCCTCGAGTCCCCGCTCGTCGCGCAGGAGCACTTCGCCCACGTCGCGCGGGTGGTGCTCGTCCACGGGACGCGGGCGAGCGGGCTCGGGATGGCCGCCGGCATGGACCACGTGATCGACGGGCCCGCCCGCACCGACGCGACCGGGGAGAGCTTCCCCGACGTCGGCCGCGTGACGGTCGCCTCCGACCTCGCGCCCGGGGAGCGGCTGCGCGTGGTCAAGTTCCTCGCCTACTCGTGGTCGAGCCGCCGGTCGCACCCCGCGCTCCGCGACGAGGTGGTGGGGGGGCTCGCCGAGGCCCGACACACCGGCTGGGACGGGCTGCTCGCGGGCCAGCGGGCCTACCTCGACGACTTCTGGGACCGGGCCGACGTCGAGCTCGACGGCGACCCCGAGCTCCAGCAGGCGGTCCGCTTCGCCCTCTTCCACACGCTCCAGGCCGGGGCGAGGGCCGAGCAGCGCGCGATCGCGGCCAAGGGCCTGACCGGCCCGGGCTACGACGGGCACACCTTCTGGGACACGGAGCGCTTCATCCTGCCCGTGCTGACGTACACGGCGCCGCGGGCGGCGGGGGACGCGCTCCGCTGGCGCCACGCCACGCTCGACCTCGCGCGTGAGCGCGCCGCCCAGCTCGGCCTCGACGGCTGCGTGTTCCCTTGGCGGACGATCCGCGGCCAGGAGTGCTCCGGCTACTGGCCCGCCGGAACGGCGGCGTTCCACCTCGGCGCCGACATCGCCGACGCGGTCGTCCGCTACCAGGCCGCGTCCGGGGACGAGTCGTTCGAGTGCGACGTCGGCCTCGAGCTGCTCGTCGAGACCGCGCGGCTCTGGCGCTCGCTCGGCCACCACGACCCGCAGGGGCGCTTCCGCATCGACGGGGTGACCGGCCCGGACGAGTACAGCGCGATCGCCGACAACAACGTCTACACGAACCTGCTCGCGCAGCGGAACCTGCGCGCCGCGGCCGACGCCGTCGCCCGCCACCCCCGCCACGCGGCCCGGCTCGGCGCCGACCTCGAGGAGGCGGCCGCCTGGCGCGACGCCGCCCGGGACGTCGTCGTCCCGTGGGACGAGGCGCTCGGCGTCCACCCGCAGTCGGAGGGGTTCACGGGCCACCAGTTCTGGGACTTCGACCGCACCGCCCCCGAGCAGTATCCGCTCCTCCTCCACTTCCCCTACTTCGACCTCTACCGCAAGCAGGTGGTCAAGCAGGCCGACCTCGTGCTCGCGCTGCACGTGTGCGGCGACGCCTTCACGCCCGAGGAGAAGGCCCGGGACTTCGAGTACTACGAGCGGATCACCGTCCGCGACTCCTCGCTCTCCGCCGCCACCCAGGCGATCGTGGCGGCTGAGGTCGGCCACCTCGAGCTCGCGTACGACTACTTCGGGGAGGCGGCCCTCGTCGACCTGCACGACCTGGGGCACAACGCGCGCGACGGCCTCCACGTCGCCTCCCTCGCCGGCACCTGGCTCGCGGCGGTGGCCGGCTTCGGCGGGATGCGCGACCACGGCGGGAAGCTGACGTTCGCGCCGCGGCTGCCTCCGCGCCTGGAGCGACTCTCCTTCCGCCTCCTCTTCCGCGGCCGGCGCCTCCTCGTCGAGGCGACGAGGACGCACGCGACCTACACGCTGCTCGAGGGCGCGCCGCTCGAGCTCGGCCACCACGGCAGGACGATCGCGGTCTCGGCCGAGCGGCCAGCGGTCGAGCCGATCCCGCCCGCCCCGGTCCGCCCCGCTCCGAGCCAGCCGCCGGGCCGCGCCCCGGCCCGGCGAGGCTAGCGGAGCGCGGCGCGGACGTCGCGCGCGATCTGCAGGTCCTCGCGGGCCTCGACGACGAACGTGCGCACCTCCGCGCCGGCCGCGCCGACCTCCGCGTCGAGCCGCGGCGCGGCGTTCGCGGCCGCGTCGAGCTCGACCCCGAGGAACCCGAGCCCCGCCGCGGCGCGCTCCCGGACCGGCGCCGACCGCTCGCCCACGCCGCCCGTGAAGACGAGCGCGTCCAGGCCGCCGAGCGCGGCCGCCATCGCCGCGATCCCGCCGCGGAGCCGGTGCAGGTACACCGCGACCGCGAGCGCCGCGTCCTCGTCGCCCGCGGCCTCGGCCTCGAGCACGGCCTTCATGTCGGCGCTGCCGGCGAGCCCGTAGAGGCCCGAGCGATGCTCGAGCGTCGAGGCGAGCTCGGAGGGCGGCATGCCGACGTGCTCCTCGAGCCAGAGCACGAGCCCGGGGTCGACGGTCCCGGCCCGCGTCGCCATCACGAGCCCCTCGAGCGGCGTGAACCCCATCGTCGTGTCGACCGAGCGCCCGCTCTCGACGGCCGCGAGCGAGGCCCCCGCGCCGAGATGGCACGTGACGACGCGGAAGCCGTCGGCGGGCACGCCCGCGAGCTCGGCCGCGCGGCGCGACGCGTAGGCATGCGAGAGCCCGTGGAAGCCGAAGCGCCGGAGCGCGAAGCGCTTGCGCCACTCCGCAGGCAGCGCGTACGTCGACGCCGCCTCCGGCATGCGCGCGTGGAAGGCGGTGTCGAACGAGGCGACCGCCGGGACGCCCGGCAGGAGGCGTGTCACGAGCTCGAGCGCGGCGAGCGACTTCGGCTGGTGGAGGGGCGCCAGGTCGGCGAGCGCGTGCAGGCGACGCAGCACCGCCTCGTCGACGACGGCCGGCTCGAGGAACTCGGTGCCGCCGTGCACGACGCGGTGGCCGGCCGCGTCCACCGGGCCGCCGCGCCGGACGGCGGCGCGCACCGCCTCCTCGTCCGGCCGCCCGCCGGCCGAGGCGACGGTCTCCGAGAGCACCAGCCGGTCGTGCTCGTCGAGCACCGAGAGCTTGAGGCTGCTCGAGCCCGCGTTGACGACGAGCACCCTCACGCGCGCCGGGCTACGAGTACGGCCAGGTCCAGTTGCGGATCGCCGGCGGGTCCTCGCCCTCGAGGCGCGTGAACGCGCGGGAGCGCAGCCGCTCGTCGAGCATCTCCTGGCGCAGGTGCGCCGCGCGGGAGCCGAGGCGCGGCACCCGGTCGATCACGTCGACGACGAGGTGGAAGCGGTCGAGGTCGTTGAGCATGACCATGTCGAACGGCGTCGTCGTCGTGCCCTCCTCCTTGTAGCCGCGCACGTGGACGTTCGCGTGGTTGCGGCGCCGGTAGGTGAGCCGGTGGATCAGCCACGGGTAGCCGTGGAACGCGAAGACGACCGGCCGGTCGGTGGTGAAGAGCGTGTCGAACTCGCGGTCGGAGAGGCCGTGCGGATGCTCGCTCTCCGGCTGCAGCCGCATCAGGTCGACGACGTTCACGAACCGGACCCGGAGCGACGGGAGCTCGCGGCGGAGCACGTCGACCGCGGCGAGCGCCTCGAGCGTCGGCACGTCGCCGCAGGAGGCGATCACGACGTCGGGGTCGCCCTCGTCGTTCGAGGCCCAGTCCCAGATCCCGATCCCGCGCGTGCAGTGGAGGACGGCGTCGTCCATCGGCAGGTAGTTGAGCGCCGGCTGCTTGCCGGCCACGATCAGGTTCACGTAGTGCCGGCTGCGCAGGCAGTGGTCGGCGACCGAGAGCAGGCAGTTCGCGTCCGGCGGCAGGTAGACGCGGATGATCTCCGCCTTCTTGTTCACGACGTGGTCGATGAAGCCGGGGTCCTGGTGGCTGAACCCGTTGTGGTCCTGGCGCCAGACGTGCGACGAGAGCAGGTAGTTCAGCGACGCGAGCGGACGGCGCCACGGGATCGCAGCCGTCGTCTTCAGCCACTTCGCGTGCTGGTTGAACATCGAGTCGACGATGTGGATGAACGCCTCGTAGCAGTTGAAGAGCCCGTGCCTCCCGGTCAGGAGGTAGCCCTCGAGCCAGCCCTGGCACTGGTGCTCGGAGAGGACCTCCATCACGCGGCCCTGCGGCGAGAGGTCCGGGTCGCCGGGCACCGTCTCGGCGTCCCAGGTGCGGCCAGTGGCCTCGAAGACCGCCTGGAGCCGGTTCGACGCCGTCTCGTCGGGCCCGAAGAGCCGGAAGCGGTCGGGGTTGCGGCGGATCACGTCGCGCAGGAACGAGCCGAGCACGCGCGTCGGCTCGGCGAACGTCGTCCCCGGCCGCGCCACCTCGACCGCGTAGTCGCCGAAGTCGGGGAGCGAGAGGTCCTGCAGGAGCAGGCCGCCGTTCGCGTGCGGGTTCGCGCTCATGCGCCGGTGGCTCTTCGGGGGCAGCGCCGCGAGCTCGGGCACGAGCGCCCCGCGCTCGTCGAAGAGCTCCTCGGGGCGGTAGCTCCGGAGCCAGCGCTCGAGCTCGGCCAGGTGCTCGGGGTTGTCGCGCACGTCCGCGAGCGGAACCTGGTGCGACCGCCAGGTGCCCTCCGTCTGCAGGCCGTCGACCGTCTTCGGCCCGGTCCAGCCCTTCGGCGTCCGCAGCACGATCATCGGCCAGCGGGCGCGCCCCGCCCGGCCCTCGACGCGGGCCGCGCGCTGCAGCGCGGCGATCTCCTCGACGACCTCGTCGAGCACGGCGGCCATCCGCTGGTGCATCGCCTCCGGGTCGCTCCCGTCGACCCAGTGGACGCGGTGGCCGTAGCCCTCGAGCAGCGCCGTGAGCTCGCCGTCCCCGATCCGGGCGAGGACGGTCGGGTTGGCGATCTTGTAGCCGTTCAGGTGCAGGATCGGCAGCACCGCTCCGTCGCCGGCCGGGTCGAGGAACTTGTTCGAGTGCCACGACGTCGCCAGCGGCCCCGTCTCCGCCTCGCCGTCGCCGACGATGCAGCAGACCAGCAGGTCCGGGTTGTCGAACGCGGCGCCGTAGGCGTGCGAGAGCGCGTAGCCGAGCTCGCCGCCCTCGTGGATCGAGCCGGGCGTCTCGGGCGCGACGTGCGACGGGACGCCGCCCGGGAACGAGAACTGCCGGAAGAGCTCGCGCAGGCCGTCTCGGTCGCGCGTCACGTGCGGGTAGACCTCGCTGTAGGTGCCCTCGAGGTAGGCGTTCGCGACCGCCGCCGGGCCGCCGTGCCCCGGCCCGATCACGTAGATCGCGTTCAGGTCCCAGTTGCGGATCGCGCGGTTCACGTGCGCGTAGACGAAGTTGATCCCGGGCGTCGTCCCCCAGTGGCCGAGCAGGCGCGGCTTCACGTGGCGCGGCTCGAGCGGCTCGCGCAGGAGCGGGTTGTCGAGCAGGTAGATCTGGCCGACGGAGAGGTAGTTCGCCGCCCGCCAGTACGCGTCGAGGAGGCGCAGCTCGTCCGGCGCCAGCGGGCCGCTCGCGGCCTCCCGCCCGACCCTCGTGCCCTGCGCCGCCGCGGACTCCACCTGCGCACACGCTACCCGGGCGCGGCCGGGCCGACACCTCGGCGCAGGCTACGGGACGACCACGGTCCCGTCGGCCTCGCCGCCCGGGTAGCTGACCCGGAGCTCGAGGCGCCCGTGCCGCCGGATCGGGAAGCGGACGGCGTAGGCGCCCTTCACCGCGGAGCCCGCGGAGAGCTGCTTCCAGGGCCCGCCGTCCCAGCGCCCCTCGACGACGACCGGCCCGTCCTCGAGGTGCGGCGTCCTCCCGTCGATCGTGTAGGTCGAGCCGAACTTCGCCTGGGTCGTGCCGAGGTGCAGGTGCGGCCGCAGCCCCGAGAAGAGCCCGTGCGCGACCGCGCCCGCGACGACGACCGCGGCGGCGGCCGCCGCGACGACGCCCAGCCCGACGAGGATCCGCACAGGCACCTTGTAGGGGCTTCGGCCGCGGTCCGTCAAGGCAAGGTCTTCAGAGCCGGCGGTAGCGCCCCCGCCGCAAGAGCTCGCCGCTTCCGGGCTCGGCGCGGAGCTCGCCGTCGTCGACGACGACCCGGCCGCGCAGGATCGTCTTCACCGGCCAGCCGACCGCCTCGTACCCCTCGTACGGGTCGAACCCCGAGCGCGACTGCATCCGCGCGGCGGCGATCGTCGTCCGGCGCTCGGGGTCGATGATCGTCAGGTCCGCGTCCGAGCCGACGGCGACCGTGCCCTTGCGCGGCCATAGGCCGAAGAGCTTCGCCGGGTTCGTCGAGACGGCCTCGACGAAGCGGGCGAGGCTCAGGCGGCCCTCGCGGACGCCCGCCGAGTAGAGCATGCCGACGAGGCTCTCGACGTTCGCGACGCCCCCGGGAACCTCGTCGAAGCTCTTCGCGGGGTCCGTCTTGTGCGCGACCGTCCAGGTCGTGTGGTCGGTGGCGTAGGTCTGGATCTCGCCGCCGGCGAGCGCGGCCCAGAGCGCCTCGCGGTCCGCCTCCGTGCGGAGCGGCGGCCAGGCCACGTACTTGCGCGCCTCCCGCGGCGGCAGGCAGTAGCGCTCCTCGGTGGCGAAGAGGTAGAGCGGACGCGTCTCGACGTAGATCTCGGCCCCCCGGGCGCGGGCCCGCCGCACCGCCTCGAGCGCCGGGACCGAGGAGAGGTGGACGACGTAGACCGGGCAGCGGGTGACGCCGCCGTAGACCGCGATCTTCTCGGTCGCGAGCCCCTCGGCGAGGGCCGGGCGGGCCCTCGGGAGCGCGTCCATCTCGCGCTCGCCGGCGTCCAGGAGGAGGCGCGTCAAGTGCTCCACGAGCGCGCCGTCCTCGGCATGGACGTTCACGAGCACGCCGGTCTCCGCGGCCTTCTGGAGCACGGCCAGGATCGCCTCGTCGTCGAGGCGGAAGCCGGGCACGGCGGTGAAGAGCTTCACGCTCGTGAAGCCGTCGTCGGCCAGCGGCCCGAGCTCGGCGAGCACGCTCTCGTCGGCGCGCGTGATCACCGGGTGGAAGCCGTAGTCGACGTACGAGGCGGGCGCCGCCTTCGCGGCCTCGCGCTCGACGGCCTGGCGCAGCGACTCGCCCTCGCCCTGGAAGGCGTAGTTGACGAACGTCGTCACGCCCCCGAAGGCGGCCGCCCGGCTGCCGCTCTCGTAGTCGTCGGCCGTGACGGCGTCGCCGAGCGCGGTGTCGAAGTGCGTGTGGACGTCGATCGCGCCCGGCATGACGACGCAGCCGTCGGCGTCGATCACCTCCTCGCCGTCGACCCGCTCGGCGACCGCGACGATCCGGCCGGCGGCGATCCCGACGTCGGCGCGCACCGCGGCCTCGGCGGTCGCGACCAGGCCGCCCCTGATCACCGTCTCCACGGTCACGGGCGAACGCTACTCGCCGAGGGGAGGAGCCGTCTTGTGAGACGCTTCGCGGCGATGGCCTTCCGGTTCTCCTTCGGCAAGCCGCCGGCGGTCGCCGCGCGCGGGATGGCGGCGACGAGCCAGCCGCTCGCGACGCGGGCGGCGCTGCGCATGCTCGAGCGCGGCGGCAACGCCGTCGACGCGGCGCTCGCGGCCGCCGCGATGCTGTGCGTGACCGAGCCGATGTCGACGGGCGTCGGCGGCGACGCCTTCGCGCTCGTGTGGCGCGACGGGAAGGTCGAGGCGCTCGACGCCGCCGGCCCGGCGCCGGCGCGCGCCGAGCCTGTCGAGCCGGTCGACCACGCCGGGCCCCGGTCGGTCGACGTCCCGGGCGCGGTCGCCGGCTGGGCCGCGCTCTCGGAGCGGCACGGCCGCCTCGGCCTGGCGGCCAGCCTCGCCGACGCGATCGACGCCGCCGAGCGGGGGTTCGCCGTCGGCGCCCGGGCCTCGGCCGCCTGGCAGCCGCGCCAGACGAACGTCGCGTGGACGTCCTTCCAGCTGCCCGCCGAGTTCTCGCCGGCTCCGCGGGCCGGCGACGTCGTCCGCTTCCCCGAGCTCGGCGCCACGCTGCGGGCGATCGCCGAGCAGGGGCCGGACGCCCTCTACCGGGGCGAGGTGGCGCGGGCGATCTGCTCGGTCTGCTGGCTCGAGGAGGCCGACCTGGCCGCCTACCGGCCGAGCTGGGTCGAGCCGCTCCGGCTCTCCTACCGCGGCCTCGAGGTGCTGGAGCTGCCGCCGCCGACCCAGGGCGTCGCCGCGCTCGAGGCGCTGGGCCTGCTCGAGGGGATGCAGCCGACGCTCGCGAACCGGATCACGGCGGCGTCGCTCGCGCTCGAGGACGCCCGGGCGCACGTCCGCGACGGCGCGGACGTCCGCTTCCTGCTCGAGGAGGACTACCTCGCCCGGCGGCGCGAGGAGGCGCCGCGCCCGACCGCGCCGGTCGGCGGCGGCACGGTCTACCTCTGCGTCGTCGACGAGGACCGGACGGCGGTCTCGCTGATCCAGAGCCTCTACGCGAGCTTCGGCTCCGGGATCGTGGCGCCCGGCACCGGGGTCGTGCTGCAGAACCGCGGCAGCTGCTTCTCGGTGCAGGGACGGGTGGAGCCGGGGAAGCGCCCGTACCACACGATCATCCCGGGCATGCTCCTGCGCGACGGGCGGCTGTACGGCCCGTTCGGCGTCATGGGCGGGTTCATCCAGGCGCAGGCGCACATGCAGCTCGTCTCGGCGCTCGTCGACGACGGGCTCGACCCGCAGGCCGCGCTCGACCGACCGCGCTTCCGCGTCGAGGGCGGCGCCGTGCTGCTCGAGGAGGGGCTCTGGCCGGAGGCCGACGCGCTCGAGCAGGCGGGCTTCCCGGTCGTCCGCGAGACCGACACGATCGGCTTCGGCGGCGGCCAGGCGATCCTGCTCGAGGGCGACGCCCTCGTCGGCGGCTCCGACCCGCGCAAGGACGGCTACGCCGCCGGCTTCTGACCGCGGCGGGCGCCGGCGCGACATGCCGGGGTCGACGCTCGGCTGTCGCGCCGGCCAGGGGCCGTCGCGGACCGCACCATCTGAGCGTTGACCCCAGGTTGTTGTGCGAGGGAGAAGCTACGCGCCGGGGGCGAGGGGGATCGCGATCGGGCGCAGGGGCGAGCCGGTCGCGCCCCGGAGCGGCAGCGGCATGCCGACGAAGACGAACTCGTCGACGCCCTCGGCGGCGAGCTCCTCGAGGTTCACGACCTCGAGGATCGGCGTCCCGGCGGTCGCGAACATGTAGCAGTGGACCGGGGCGTAGCCCTCCTCGCGACCGGGGAAGGCCTCGAGGGCGGCGGTGTCGGCGCCCACGATCATCGCGCCCGCCTCCTCGCAGAGGAAGCGCGCGGCGGCGAGGTCGATCCCCGGCATCGGCATGTCCAGGTAGGCCGGGTCCGGCCAGACCTGCATCTTCCCCGTCCGGACGAGGACGATGTCGCCGCGGCGCAGCTCGAGCCCCTGCCGGCCCGCCGCGCCGCGCAGGTCGCCGGGGCCGACGACCGTGTCGTCCGGGATCCGGTCGACGCCGTGGAGCGCCGCCACGTCGAGCACGACCCCGCGCGCGATCAGCGGCGGGTAGCGGTCGGCGCCGCCCGTCGACCAGCAGCGGCTGCCGAGGTGCTCCTCGGCGTTGAGCCCGTTCCAGTAGTGGTCGAAGTAGCCGAGGTGGACGAGCGTGTCGATGTGCGTCCCGAGGTGCGTGTACATCGAGACCGCGTCGCCGCAGTAGGAGTACTTGCGGTGCACCTCGGGGCCGAGACCCGAGGCGTCGTCGGTGACCGTCCCGCCCGGCGTGTGCGTCATCGAGATCTGGTACGGCGGGTCGCCGAAGGCCTGGAACGAGGGCATCCCCATGAAGTAGTCGACCGAGAGGTCGAAGATCCGGCCGCCGCCCGTCCGGGCGAGCAGCTCGAGCGACCCCGCCGGGGTGATCCAGTTCAGCCGGCCGATCACGTCGTCCGGGCCCCAGGGGCTGCGCGAGACCCGCACGCCCTCCCGCTCGAGCAGCGGCTCGTAGGTCAGCTCGTCCCGGCTTGCCTCCATCGCGCGCCTCCTCTCGGGTCGGGGCGCCAAGCATACGGCCGCCCGTGGCGGCGCCGGCTTGCGCACGGGCCCGGTCCCCTCTAGGTTCACGTGCTCAATGGCCGAATCGAGCGAGCGAATCGGCCAGCGCGGCGCCTCGCGCGCCGCCGCAGTCGCGGCTGCCCGCGACCGGCTCGGCCGCGCCGACCTCGTCGACCTGTCGCGCCGCTTCGGGATCGTCGTCGTCTGGCTGGGCGTGATCGCGGTCTTCTCCGCTCTCCGCCCGGACACGTTCTTCACCTTCGGCAACTTCCAGACGATCGCCGGCTCGCAGGCGGTGCTGGTCGTGCTGACGCTCGGGCTGCTCGTGCCGTTCGCGGTCGGCGAGTTCGACGTCTCGGTCTCCGGGACGCTCGGGATCTCGCTCGTCCTCGTCGGCTGGCTGAACGTGATCCAGGGCTGGGCGGTCGGCTGGGCGATCCTCGCGGCGCTCGGGGTGGGGCTGCTCGTCGGCGCCGTCAACGCGTTCTTCGTCGTGGTCGCGCGGGTCGAGTCGATCGTGGTGACGCTCGGGATGGGGACGCTGCTCCTCGGCGTCACGATCGGGATCAACGACCAGAGCACGGGCGGCATCTCGCAGACGCTCGTCGACGCGACGCGCAACTCGCTCTTCGACGTCCCGCTCGCGTTCTACTACGGGCTGCTGCTGACCGTGATCGCGTGGTACGTGTTCTCGTACACGCCGCTCGGGCGCTACATCTACTTCGTCGGGGCGGGACGGGACGTCGCCCGCCTCTCGGGCATCCCGGTCGACCGGATCCGGGTGGGGGCGTTCCTCACGAGCGGCTTCGTGAGCGCGCTCGCCGGCGTGCTCCTCGCGGGCTGGCTCGGGGCGGCCGACCCGAACGTGAGCAACACGTACCTGCTGCCGACGTTCGCGGCGGCGTTCCTCGGCGCGAGCTGCATCCGCCCCGGCCGGTTCAACCCCTGGGGGAGCCTGATCGCCGCGTACTTCCTCGTGACCGGGGTGACAGGCCTCGAGCTGCTCGGGCTCGCGGGCTGGATCGAGCAGGTCTTCTACGGAGGGTCGCTGGTGCTGGCGGTGGCGTTCTCCCGGCTCGCCGGGAGGCGCGAGACGAGGTGAGCAGAGGCCGGCGCCGACCGCGCCGGCGCCACACGAAAGGGGAGGGAAGAGATGATGGTCGGGTCGAGCAGGCAGAAGGTCGGAACGACGCGACTCGCGGCGGCCGCCGTCGCCGCGGGGCTGCTGGTCGCGCTCGGCGCCGCGGCGTCGTCGGGCGCGACGAGCGGCCTCTCGCCGGCGGCGGGGATCGCCGCGGCGAAGAAGCTCGTGAAGCAGTACCAGAAGCCGCCGAGGTGGGCGCCGCCCGGGAAGCCGTTCGACGCGTCGAAGGCGAAGGGGAAGTCGATCTGGTACGTCTCGCTCAGCCTCTCGATCCCGTTCGAGCAGTACATGCTCCAGGGGATCCAGGAGGGCGCGAAGACGGTCGGCGCCAAGGGCGTCGGCTTCGACGGCAAGTTCTCGGCCGCCGAGGGCTCGCGGGGGATCGAGCAGGCGATCCGGGCGAAGGCGGACGTGATCATGGTCGGCGGCTTCGAGCCGGCGCTCGTCGGCCCGGCGCTGAAGGACGCCGAGAAGGCCGGCATCCCGGTGATCATGGCGAACGTGCAGGACCCGGGCCCGCCCCGCAAGGACTACCCGTCGGCGGTGAAGGCCTTCGCGACGCACTCGTTCTCGTGGCCCGGCCGCGTCGAGGCCGACTTCGTCGCCGCGGACTCGAACGGCAAGGCGAACGTCGTCTTCATGAGCACCTCCGACATCCCGAACATCACGACGCCGCTCAAGAACGCGTTCCTGAACGAGCTCAAGCGCGTCTGCCCCGGCTGCAAGGCGAAGGTGATGGACGTGCCGAGCGCGCAGTGGAACACGCTCCAGACGAAGACGGCGTCGCTGATCCGGGCGAACCCGGACGTGACCTACATCGTCCCGGACTTCGACGGCATGGTCATCTTCGCGCTCCCGGGCGTCCACTCGGCCGGGGCGCAGGGCCGCGTCAAGATCGTCTCGTTCAACGCGACCCCGTCGGTGATGAAGGCGCTCAAGAACAAGGACGTCGTCGCCGCGGAGACCGGCGGCCCGAACCTGCTCCAGGGCTGGGCGTTCGCCGACCAGGCGCTCCGCGTCGCCGCGGGGGTGAAGCCGCTGCCGGACATCGGGATCGAGGACCGGCTCTTCACCGCGGACAACATCGGCTCGATCGACCTCTCCGCCCAGGAGTCGACCTGGTACGGGGAGGGCGACTTCAAGGCGGCCTACAAGAAGCTCTGGGGCGTCGGGTAGCAGCCGAGATCCGGCCGGGCGGGGCGACCCTCCCGCCCGGCCCCGAGCCGGTGAGCCAGCAAGCCACGCACCCCGTCCTCTCCGCCCGCGGGTTCTCGAAGACCTTCTCGGGCCGGACGGTGCTGCGCGGCCTCGACCTCGACATCCTGCCGGGCGAGGTGCACGGGCTGCTCGGCCAGAACGGGTCGGGGAAGTCGACGTTCATCAAGATCCTCGCCGGCTTCCACGCCCCCGACGACGGCGCGAGGCTCGAGGTCGCCGGCCGGCCGGTGTCGCTCCCGCTCGACCCGCGGGAGCCGCACCTGCTCGGCCTCTCCTTCGTCCACCAGGACCTCGGCCTCGTCCCCGAGATGACCGTGGTCGAGAACCTCCGGGTCGGGAGCTACGAGACCGGCTTCGGCTGGCGGATCCGCTGGCGGCGAGAGCGCCAGCGCGTGCGGGAGGCGCTGCGCCAGTTCGGGCTCGGGCACGTCTCGCCCGACGCCGAGGTGGGCTCGCTGCGCGAGGTCGAGCGGGCGCTCGTCGCGATCGTGCGGGCGCTCGAGCGGCTGAAGGCGCAGACCCGCGGCGTGCTCGTCCTCGACGAGCCGACCGCCTACCTTCCGCGCGACGGCGTCGAGCGCCTCTTCGCGGCGGTGAGGACGGTCGCGGCCGCCGGCTTCGGCGTGCTCTTCGTCACCCACCGGCTCGAGGAGGTGCGCGCGCTCACCGACCGCGTGACGATCCTCCGCGACGGGCAGCACGTCGGCACGGCTGCGACGGCGTCGCTCTCGGAGCGCGACCTGATCGAGCGCATCCTCGGCCGCTCGCTCGGCGAGCTCTATCCGAACCCGCACCAGGTGCGCGGCGAGGTCGCCCTGAGCGTCCGCGGCGTCACCGGCGAGACCGTGCGCGGCTTCTCGCTCGACCTCCACCGCGGAGAGGTCGTGGGGCTGACCGGCCTGCTCGGCATGGGCCAGGAGCAGGTGCCGCACCTCGTCTTCGGCTCGCAGCGGGCGCGGGCCGGCGAGGTCACCGTCGGCGGGCGCACGCACGACCTGAGCCGGCTCGCCCCGCGGCGGGCGATCGACCTCGGCGTCGCCCTCCTGCCGGCGAACCGGCTGCGCGAGGGCGCCGCGCAGCAGGCGACGGTGGCGGAGAACGTGACGCTCCCGACGCTCGGCGCCTACTTCAGCCGCGGCCTCCTGCGGCACCGGCGCGAGCGCCGCGCCGTCGCCGCCCGCCTGCGCGAGTTCCAGGTCGTCCCGCCCGAGCCGGGACGGGTGTTCGCGAAGCTCTCGGGCGGCAACCAGCAGAAGGCGCTGCTCGCGAAGTGGTTCGCGACGCGGCCGCAGGTCTTCCTCCTGCACGAGCCGACGCAGGGCGTCGACATCGGCGCGAAGCAGCAGATCTTCGGGCAGATCCGCGACCTCGCCGAGGCGGGCGGCGCGGTCATGATCGCGAGCGTCGAGTACGAGGACCTCGCGCACCTCTGCGACCGCGTGCTCGTGTTCCGCGACGGCGAGGTCGTCGCGGAGCTGCGCGGCGACGACCTGACCGAGGACCGGATCGTCGAGCAGTGCTTCGCGAGCGAGCGCGGCGGATGAGCGTGGCGGGCGGCTGGCGCCGGGAGGAGGTGTGGCTGCTCGACCGCGAGGAGGAGCGGCGGCGGATCGCGCTCGCGGTCGAGTCGCTCACGAGGACCGGCGGCCGCCCGCCGGTCGGCTGCTACCACCGCTGGGCGCCGAGCGTCCACACCCGCGAGCTCATCGTCGAGGAGAGCGGGTTCGTCTACGACTCCGACGCCTACAACGACGACCTGCCCTACTTCGTCGAGGCGAGCGGCAAGCGGCACCTCGTCGTGCCCTACTCGCTCGCCTACAACGACTCGCGCTTCGTCTTCGCGCAGGGCTTCGCCGCGCCGTCGCACTTCGCGGAGACGGTGCGGCGCGGCCTCGACGAGATCCGGCGCGAGGCCGCGCGCGGCCACCCGGCGATGCTCTCGGTCGGGACGCACCCGCGCCTGCTCGGCCAGCCGGGCCGCGTCTCGGCGCTGCGCGAGGTGATCGAGCACTGCCTCGAGGCGGGCGACGTCTGGATCGCCACGCGCGAGCAGATCGCGCGCCGGTGGCTCGACCACCACGAGGAGTGGGAGCGGTGAGCGGGCCGTTCGTGCTGCGGGAGGCCTTCGTGCTCGACGAGGGCGGCGGCTTCTCGGCGCCGCAGGACGTCCTCGTCGAGGAGGGCCGCGTCGCGGCCGTCGGCCCCGGCCTCGCGGCCGGCGAGGCGGAGTCGTTCGACTGCTCGGGCCTGTACCTGCTGCCGGGGATCGTCGACTGCCACTCGCACGTCGCCGTCTCGTCGCTCGACCCCCTCGAGCGGCTGCGGACGCCGGTCACGCGATGGGCGCTCGAGGCGGCGCGGAACGCGCGCCGGGTGCTCGAGTGCGGCGTGACGACGCTGCGCGACCCCGGCGGCGCCGACGCCGGCATCCGCGACGCGATCGCGGCGGGCCTCGTCCCGGGCCCGCGCCTCCAGGTGGCGGTGGTGACGCTCTGCCAGACCGGCGGACACGCGGACGGCTACCTCGCCGGCGCGCAGGTCGAGTGCTCGGCCGACTACGTCGCCGCGTTCCCGGGCCGGCCCCCGTACCTCGTCGACGGCGCCGACGAGATGCGCAAGGCGGTGCGCACGGTCCTGCGCGCGGGCGCCGACTGGATCAAGCTCTGCACCACCGGCGGCGTGGTCTCGCCGCACGACGACGGCGAGGTGCCCGAGCTGACGCGCGAGGAGATCGAGGCCGCGGTCTTCGAGGCCGGCCGCAAGGGCAAGGGCGTGATGGCGCACGCATTCGGGGGCGAGGGGCTCGAGAACGCCGTCCGCGCGGGCGTCCGCTCGATCGAGCACGGCCTCTTCCTGACCGAGGCGCAGGCGGCGCTGATGGCCGAGCGCGGCTGCGCCCTCGTCCCCACCCTCTACGCGATCCGCGAGGTGGTCGCCTGGGCCGAGCAGGGCGGGATCCTGCCGGAGTACGCCGAGCGCAAGGCGCTCGCGCTCCGCGAGAAGCTCGGGAACGCGGTCGCGCTCGCCCGAGCCCACGGCGTCAGGATCGTGCTCGGGAGCGACTTCATCCGCCGCGAGCTGCACGGCCGCAACCTCGCCGAGCTGCCGCTCCTCGCCGAGGCGGGGCTGACCGTCGAGGAGGCGCTCCTCGCGGCCACCCGCGAGGGCGCCGAGCTGCTCGGCCTCGGCGACCGGATCGGCCGGATCGCGCCCGGCTACCTCTTCGACGCGATCCTGCTCGACCGCGAGCCCGGCGACCTCTCCCTCCTCGCCGAGCCGGGCGCCGTCGCCGGCGTCTTCAAGGAGGGCCGGGCGGAGCCCCCGCACCCGCGCCTGGAGGGCCTCAGCGGAAGACGGCCAGCGGCAGGAGCGCGCTGACGACGTACTGGCCCGCGTCGACGATCTCGGAGATCCTCAGGTCGACGCACAGGCTCGCGAGCACGTAGGCGTCCTCGCGCGAGAGGCCGCGGGCGGCCACGAGGTGGTCGATCATCGCCCGCACCGCCTCCTGCGCGCCGCGGTAGAGGTCGGGGCCGACGCCGGTCGTGCCGTAGAAGCCGGCGCCGTCGGCGCGCGGGGCGAGCGGGGCCGCCGTCAGGTACTGCGGCGCCGGGATGCTGCGCCCCCGCTCGAGCGTGAAGCGCAGCACCACCTCGTCCATCGGCGCCTCGATCCCGGTGACGCACACCTCGCCGTCGCCCTGGGCGGCGTGCGCGTCGCCGCAGGAGAAGAGGGCGAGCGGCTCCTGCACCGGCAGGTAGAGGGTCGAGCCGCGGACGAGCTGGCGCGTGTCCATGTTCCCGCCGAAGACGCCGGGCGGCATCACCGCCTGCTCGCGCGCGCCGGCCGGGCAGACCCCCATCGTGCCGAGGAACGGCTCGACCGGGATCGCGATCCCCTCGCCGAGCGCGGTCGTGTCGCCCGTCGTCAGGTCGAAGACGCGCAGGTAGGGCTCGGGGAAGTCCTCGGGCAGGAGGCCGTACCCCGGGAGGATCGCGGTCCAGCCCCAGGAGCCCGGCTTCAGGTCGACGACCTCGACCGCGAGCGTGTCGCCCGGCCGGGCCCCCTCGACCGCGACCGGCCCCGCGAGCGGGTAGAAGCGAGCCCAGTCGAGCCCGGCGATCGCCGACGCGTCCGAGGACGGCCCGAGCTGCCGGTCGCTCACCTCGCGCGTCGCCGTCACGACCGTGTCGCCGCTCGCGATCGTGAGCGCCGGCTCGTTGCCCGCGTCCCACGTGTAGTGGATCGCGTCGGGCGGGAGCTCGTGCGTGCGCGCCATTCCCGCCGCGAACCGTACTACGGCAGCACGGCGCGGAGCACGCGCAGCGCGTTGCCGCCCAGCACCTTCGCGGTGTCCTCCTCGCTCCAGCCGCGCGCGAGGAACGCCTCGGTCAGCACCGGCAGCGTCTCGACGCGGCGGAGGCCCTCCGGGAAGACGGCCCACTGCGGCGGCCCGTCGCCCCCGGCGGCGTAGAGCGGGTCGTCGCCCATGTCGGCGAGCATCGCGGGAAGCGCCATCTCGACGTAGTCGGGGCCGAGCGCGAGGTGGTCGGCGCCGACGAGCGCGGCGACGTGGTCGGCGTGGTCGAGCAGGCGGTCGACGGTCGCGGGCTCGCCGATGAACGGCGGCACGAAGCAGAGGCCGACGACGCCGCCCGTGGCGGCGATGCCCCGGATCTGCTCGTCGCTCAGGTTGCGCGGGTGCGGCGTCAGCGCGGCGGCGTTCGCGTGCGAGGCGACGACCGGCGCCTCGGCGAGCTCGAGCACGCCGGCGACGCCGGCCGGCGCGAGGTGCGAGACGTCGACGAGCATCCCGAGCCGCTGGAGCTCCCGCACCACGTCGCGCCCGAGCGGCGTCAGCCCGCCGGGGTCGGGCACGCCGACGCCGTCGGCGAGCTCGTTGCCGAAGTTCCAGGTGAGCTGCGCCGAGCGCAGGCCGAGCTCGAAGAGCTGGTGCAGGCCGGCGAGCGAGCCCAGGAGCGGCCGGCAGCCCTCGACGTGGAGGAGGAGGCCGACTCGCCCGGACGCGAGGACGGCGTCGAGCCCGGCGGCGCTCGTGACGACGGCGAGCTCCTCGCAGCCGGCGGCGTCCTCGACCGCGTCGGCGATCATCTCCCGGCAGCGGAGGTCCGGAGCGCCGGCGCCGTCCATCGAGACGCGCATGTCGCCGCCGACCGTGAGCACCTCGACGTCGACCCCGCCCTCCCGCCAGCGCCCGAGCCAGTCGTCGGCGAGCGGCGAGCGCTCGCCGGCGCGGCGGCGCGGCCAGGTGTTCTGCGGCACGTCGCCGTGCAGGTCGACGACCGGGACGGCGGCGTGCAGGGCCCGGGCGCGCGCGGCGGTCATGCGGCCGCGGCCGCCCGCCGCAGCCGCTCCGGCGTGAGCGGCAGGTCGCGGACGCGGAGGCCGGTCGCCGCGGCGACCGCGTTCGCGATCGCCCCCGCCGTCGGCCCCTGCGCCGCCTCGCCGGCGCCGAGCGGGGGCAGCTCCGGGCGGTCGAGCAGGACGACCTCGACCGGCGGCGCCTCCGGGAAGGTGAGGATCGGGTAGGCGTCCCAGCCGGCGCCGACGGCGCCCGGCGCGAGCGGCCGCTCCTCCGCGAGCGTCCAGCTCGCCGCCTGGAGGACGCCGCCCTCGAGCTGGTTTCCGAGCCCGCCCGGGTCGATCACCTCGCCCGCGTCGGCGGCGACGACGGCGCGCTCGAGCCGGATCGCCGCCGTAGCGTCGTCGACCCGGACCAGGACGGCCACCGCCGCGTAGCACATCTGGTTCTTGTAGCGGGCGAAGCCGAGCCCCGCCCCGCGCCCCGACTCGCCGCGCGGGCCCGGCCAGCCGATCGCGGCCGCGGCCGCGCGCAGGACCTCGCGGGCGCGCTCGTCGGGAAGCAGCGACAGCCGCAGCTCGAGGGGGTCGGCGCCCACGGCGGCGGCGAGCTCGTCGAGGAACGACTCGATCGCGAACACGTTCGCGAACGCGCCGAGGCTCCGCAGCGACGAGACGCGGACCGGCGCGGCCTCGACGAAGTGCTTGACGACCCGCCGGTTCGGCACTGCGTAGAGCGGGTCGGCGTTGCGGTGGATGCCGGCGTGGTAGGCGAGGCGCGGCGCCGGCGCGGGCGGCGGGAGCGGCTCGGCGAGGTGCCAGGCCGCGAGGAGAGCCGAGGTGCCGGGCGGCGCGGCGGCGGCGCGGCCGACGTGCGCGTTGCTCCAGACGTCGTGGTTCCAGTCGAGGAGGTTGCCGTCGGCGTCGAGGCTCGCCTGGAGCTCGACGACAGCGGCCGGCCCGGCCGGCTCCCACGCGTGCTCCTGCTCGCGCGTCCAGACGACCCGCACCGGCCGCCCCGGGACGGCCCGCGCGAGCAGGGCGGCGTCGAGCGCGGCGTCGTCGGCGCCGGTGTGCCCGTAGCAGCCGGCCCCCTCGACGTGCCGTACGCGCACCGCCTCCTGCTCGAGCCGCAGCGCCTCGGCGAGCGCACGGCGGAGCGGGAAGACGCCCTGCGTCGAGGACCAGACCTCGAGCCGGCCGTCCTCGCCGAAGCGCGCGACCGCGGCCGAGGGCCCGATCGACCCGTGGAGCGTGTACGGCCGGGTGTAGCGGGCGCGCACGGTGCGCGCCGCGCCGGGCGGCTCGGCGAGCGGCGGCACCTCGCCCTCGGCGGCGACGCCGTCGACGACGAGGAAGGCCCGCTCGGGCTGACCGAGCAGCCACTCGGGGGCCGCCCCCCGCGCGGGGGGCGCGCCCTCCGTCCAGCGCGCGGAGGCGGCGAGGGCCTCGGCGGCGGCGAGCGCCTGCTCCTCGCGCTCGGCGGCGACGCCGAGGAAGCCCCCGTCGCGGACGGCGGCGGCGACGCCGGGAAGCGTCCGCACGCGCTCGAGGTCGGCGCGCTCGAGGCTCGCGCCCGGCGAGGGCGGCCGGACGACCCGGCCGTGGAGCAGGCCCGGGAAGGTCAGGTCCTGCACGTAGCGGGCCGTGCCGGTGACGATCGCGACGAGGTCGCCGCGGCGTCCGGGCCGGCCGGTGACGCGCCGCTCGGACGGCGGCTTCGGCGCCGCGGCGCCCGTGGCCGGGACTCCGAACGGGCGGCCGCCGAGGAGCCGCCAGTAGGTCGTCGTCCGCTCCCCGGCCGCGACCGTCCCGTCCTCGACGCGCAGCTCGTCCGCCGGGACGCCGAGCTCGGCGGCGGCGAGCCCGAGCAGGTGGGCGCGCGCCTCGGCCGCCGCCTGGCGGAGCGCCGCCCCGCTCTCCTGGAGCGACGTGCTGCCGGCGGTGAGGCCCTCGTCCTGGCCGCGGGCGGTGTCGGCGGTCTCGACCAGGACCCGCCCGAGCGCGACGTCGAGCTCCTCGGCGGCGATCCGGGCGAGCGCGGCCCGCAGCCCCTGCCCGTGCTCGGACTTGCCGGTGAAGACGGTCACCGTCCCGGCCGCGTCGATCCGCACCCACGAGTCGAGCGACGGGTGGCGCTCGAGGGAGGGCGGGAGCGTCATGCCGCGGCCGCCGCCCGCCGGACCGCCCGGACGATCCGCGCGTGCGAGCCGCAGCGGCAGAGGTGCGGCGCGAGCGCGGCGCGGATCTCCTCCTCGCTCGGGTCGGGCCGCCGGTCGAGGAGCGCCTTCGCGGCCACGAGCACGCCGGGGACGCAGTAGCCGCACTGGGCCGCCTCCTCCTCGAGGAACGCCTCCTGGAGCGGGTGGAGCCGGTCGGGCGTCCCGATCCCCTCGAGCGTCGTGAGCTCCTTCCCGGCGAACTCCTCGACCGCGGTCGCGCAGGAGGTGACAACCTCGCCGTCGGCGATCACGGCGCAGGCGCGGCACTGCTCGAGGCCGCAGCCGAACTTCGCGGCGGTCAGCCCGAGGTCGTTCCGGAGCACGTACAGGAGCGGCGTCCGGGGGTCGGCGGCCACCTCGTGCTCGACGCCGTTGACCGAGATCACGAGCCGCCCGGACACGGGCGCCAGTGTAGGGATGCGGTTTCCCGCCGCGAAGTCCGACCGGGGAACGGCAAGATGCCGAGGGTGCGAGCCGGATACGCGGTCGGGACGGCGTTCGCGGTCGCCGGGCTGGCGCTCGGGGCATCCGCGGCGGCGGGCGGCGAGACGGCGCCGGCCGAGACCGCTCCGGCCGCGACCGCGCCGGCCGCGACCGCTCCGCCGGCGGCGACTGCGACCCCGAACGCGGGCGCGACCACCACGGCCCCCGCGGCGCCGGCGCCGGCCACGACCGCCCCTGCGGCGACGGCCTCGACGCCGGCCGCCGCCACGCTCGCGGCCGCGCCCGCGCCCGCCTCGGGCTGCCCGCCGGTCGGCGCCGTCGCCGTCCTGCGGCCGCACCAGCGGCCGCTCGTGCTCGCGCCCGCGCGCCGGCTCGCGGGCGCGGAGGTCGCCTACCCCGGCGACGGCTCGATCCTGACGGCTGAGGGCTTCAGCCTCGCCACCTCCTGCACCGCCTCGCGGCCGGCCGGCGGCACCGCCCAGATCCGGGGCCTCTCGCTCTTCGACGGGGCCGTCACCGCCCGCGCCGCGACGCTGAGCCTCACGGGCGGAGCCTCGAGCGTGTCCGGCCTGCGCGTGCACGGGCGGCCCGCGGCGCTCGCCCGGGGCCGGCCGATCCGCCTCGGCGACTGGGGCTACCTGCTCGCGCCCGACCCGTCCTCGCCGTCGCGGAGCGCGCTCGAGGTCGAGCTCTCCCGGCCGCAGGCGGGCCTGCCCGCCGGCACGATCTTGTTCGTCCCCTACGCCCACATCGAGCTCGCGCCGGCGGCGCCGCCCCCCGAGACGCAGGAGGAGACGACGACGCCCGCCGCGCCGGAGGCGGCGCCCGGCCCCGGCGCGGCCGGAGCCGCGGCGCCTCCGCGCGCCGGGCCCGGCGAGCCGCCGCCCGGAGAGACGGCGCCCGGGCGCGGGCGCTTCCCCTCCCACGACGAGAACCCCGCCGCCCGGCCCTCCGGGGAGGCGACGCCCGCGCGCCCCGAGCGCCAGCCGCTGACGGTCACGCCCGCCCTCCTCGGCGGCCCCTACGTCTTCCCGGTCTCCGCCGTGACCGGGTTCGGCGACACCTACGGCGGGCCGCGCAGCGACGTGCCCGGCTCGTGGCACCACGGCGACGACATCTTCGCGCCGCTCGGCACGCCCGTGCTCGCGGTCGCGGACGGCAGGCTCAACCGCGTCGGCTGGGAGCGCCTCGGCGGCTGGCGCCTCTGGCTCCGCGACGACGCCGGCGACCAGTTCTACTACGCGCACCTCTCCGGCTACAGCCCGCTCGCGCTCCTGCGCGGCCGGGTCCGCCGCGGAGACGTGATCGGCTTCGTCGGAAACACCGGCGACGCGTTCACGACGCTCCCCCACCTCCACTTCGAGGTCCACCCGCGGGAGCTCCTCTTCCTCCGCTACGACGGCGCGGTCGACCCGACCTCCTACCTCGAGTCGTGGCCCCGCCCCGAGCGCGTGACCGTGCCGCGGCCCGTGCTGCCGCGGCTGCCGCACCTCGCCCAGCGCCGGCGCGAGGCGCTCGAGAACTTCCGCGAGCTCCTGGCCGCCCGCGGACTCGCGCGGCACGCGCGGCACGAGCCGCCGGCGCGCCGCCTCAAGCCCGAGCCCCGCCCTCCGGTCGCCGCGGCGGCGGCGGCGGCGCCGGCCCCCCACCGCGGCTCGACGGCGTTCGCCGCGTGGCTCGCCGCCGGGTCCGCGCTCGCCGCGGCCGCGGCGGCCGCCTGGCTGCTCGTGTCGCGCCGGCGCCGCGCGCCGCCCGCCTGACGGCTACGCCGGCCGCCGCTCCGGGTGGCGGGGCAGCCCGTCGTCGGGGATCGGCTCCCAGCCGGCGGCGTACGCGACGAACTGGCGGTACTCCGGCCGGACGCCCGGGTCCTCGTCGAACCCGCCCAGCCGGATGAAGCGGACGTCCGGGTCGTTCCGGCTCTCGGCCCAGAGGTGGGAGCCGCACTCCGAGCAGAACGCCTTCAGGTTCCCGTCCGGCGGGCGCCACGAGCGGACGAGCTCCTCCCCCTGCACGATCCGGAGCGAGCCCGGGACGACGCGGGCCGAGACGGAGGCGGCCGTCCCCGTCCGGCGCTGGCAGCGAGTGCAGTGGCAGTAGCCCGCCGCGACCGGCGGCTCGGCGAGCTCCCACCGCACGCCCCCGCACATGCAGCCGCCCGTGAGCACGGCCCGAGTCTAGTGGCCGGCGCCGCCGCGGCGGGAGACAGACCGGTCTGTCCCGGCCGGCACGGTGGTAGGATCGCGGCGGTGACCGGCGACGCGGAGCCCGCCGACCGGGACCCGCGCGAGCGGATCCTCGAGACGGCGTACGAGCTCTTCTCCCGGCGCGGCATCCGCGACGTCGGCATCGACGAGGTGGTCGAGCGGGCCGCCGTCGCCAAGGCGACGCTCTACCGCCACTTCGCCTCGAAGGACGACCTCGTGCTCGCGTTCCTCGAGCGGCGCGAGCAGCGCTGGACGCGCGGGTGGGTCGAGGCCGAGGCGCGCCGCCGCGGCCGGACGCCCGCTCAGCGCCTGCTCGCGATCTTCGACCTCTTCGACGAGTGGTTCCACCGCTCCGACTTCGAGGCGTGCTCCTTCGTCAACGTGCTGCTCGAGCTGCCGGAGGGTCACGAGCTCGGCAGGGCGAGCGCCCGGTACCTCGAGAGAATCCGGGACGTGATCCGCACCTTCGCCGAGGAGGCCGGCCTGCGCGACCCGGCCGAGTTCGCCCGCCGCTGGCACATCCTCATGAAGGGGTCGATCGTGCAGGCGCAGGAGGGCGACCTCGACGCGGCCAAGCGCGCGAAGGTGATGGGCAAGCTGCTGATCGACCAGCACCGCCCGCGGCGCCGCCCTCAGCGCGCCGCCTCGAAGACCGTCGCGTAGGGCTCCTCCACGACCGCCCGCCAGGTCCCCGGGGGGAGCTCGACGGCGGGCGCGCCGCCCGCGCAGGCGACCGCGACCACGACGGCGTCGCCGCGCCGGTAGGCGCACGTCCCCTCGGCGGCCGGCAGCGACTCGTAGCCGCCGGCGAACGCCTCGGGCCGCCGGGCGCGGAGGGCGAGCAGCACGCGGATCAGCTCCAGCTTCGGCGAGTCGCCGGCGGCGAGGGCCGCCCGGCGGCGCTCCCAGTCGACCGGCCGCCGGTTGTCGGGGTCGACGAGCGCGAAGAACGGCAGCTCCTCGCCCTGGTAGAGGTCGGGGACCCCCGGCGCGGTGAGCCGCAGCACGAGCTGGCCGAGCGCCGAGCGCTCGCCGGCCGGTGCGAGCTCGGCGACGAACGCCTCGAGCTGCCGGCGGAACGGCTCGTGCCCGTACAGCCTCCGGCAGAAGGCGGCGACGGCCGCCTCCCAGCGCTCGTCGGGGTCGACCCAGCTCGTGTTCCGCTTCGCCTCGCGGAGCGCCTTCACCACGTAGGCGACGAGCCGGTCGGGCTCGAGCGGCCACGCGCCCACGAGCGTCTGGTAGACGAGCAGCTCCTCCGTCCGGTCGGGCGCGCCGGCCGGCCGGAGCGGCTCGTTCAGCCGCCGCCAGCGCGTCGCGAGCTCCGCGAAGCGCCCGGCGAGGCCCGCGAGCGCGCCGATGCGCGCGCGGACGTCGGCGCTCCGCTTCGTGTCGTGCGTCGTGCCGGCGAGCAGGCCGCCGCGCGGCCGCAGCGTGTTGGCACGGTGGAACCGGTCGACGTCCAGGCCGAAGCGGCCGGGGTCGCCGCCGACCTCGTTCAGCGCGAGCAGCCGCACGTAGCGGTAGCAGGCGGTGTCCTCGACCCCCTTCGCGGTCACGGCGCCGGTCGTCTGCTGGAAGCGCGTGACGAACTCGTCGTGCCCGCGCTCCTCGAGCAGGAGGACGCGGCGCACGTCCTCCGGCAACCCCGCCGCGGCGTCGCGGTCGGCCTGCTCGACCCGGCCGCTCCACGGCTCGACGTAGGTGCGGTAGACCGGCAGCGACGCGAGCGCGCGCTCGAGCCCGGGGACGTCGTGCAGGCGGCGCAGCCGCTCGACCTCGGGCGCGAAGGTCGTCCGCACCTGCTCGAGCTTCGCCTCGAGCGCGACCTCGCCCCACGGCCGCGGCTCGCCGGCGAGCTCCGTCAGGATGCGCTCGCCGGCGGAGTCGACGAAGAGCGCCTGCGCGTCGCTCGCGAACTCGTAGCCCGTCGTCCCCTCGACCGGCCAGTCGCGGAGCGCCTCGCCCGGCGCGAGGATCTTCTCGACCCAGACGCGCTCCACGCCCTCGGCGCGGAGGCGCTCGAGGTACCCGCGCGGGTCGGCGAGGCCGTCGGGGTGGTCGACCCGCAGCCCGGCGACGAGGCCCTCGCGCACGAGCCCGAGCACCGTGCGGTGCGTCTCCGCGAGCACGTCCCGGTCCTCGACGCGGACGCCCGCGAGCTCCGCGACGTCGAAGAAGCGCCGGTGGAGGCCCGTCTCGGCGTCGAGGTCGAAGAAGCGGCGCCGCAGCTCGGGATCCCGCCAGTACGGGTTCTCGTCGACCGCCGCCATGTGGTTCGGGACGACGTCGAGGACGACGCCGAGCCCGGCCCGGCAGAGCGCGCGGAGCTCGCCCTCGCCGCCGAGCTGCGCCGACACCCGGCCCGGGTCGACGACGTCGTAGCCGTGCGTCGAGCCCGCGCGCGCCTCGAGCACGGGCGAGAGGTAGAGGTGGCTCACGCCGAGCTCGCGCAGGTACGGCACGAGCGCGCGCGCCCGGGCGAAGCCGAAGCCCGGCGTCAGCTGCAGCCGGTACGTCGCGATCACGACTCGCGCCGCAGCACCGCCAGCGAGCGGGGCTCGAGCGCGAGCTCGTCGCGCGCGGGGAAGCGGCGGCCCGAGTCGAGCGCGTCCGACGTCGCGAGCTCGAGCGACCAGAGGGTGCCGAAGCGGCGCGGAGGGAGCGTGAAGACGGCCTGCTCGTGGTGGGCGTTGAAGAGGACGAGGAAGGAGTCGTCGGCGAGCGGGACGCCCTCCGGCGTCGTCGCGCCGAGCTCGGCGCCGTTCAGGAAGACGCCCAGGCGAGGCGGAGCCGTGTCCCAGTCGCGGCGCGTCATCCGCCGCCCGTCCGGGCGGAACCAGTAGACGTCGGGGAGGCCGCTCTCGCGCGCGACGCCGGCGAAGAAGCCGGGGCGCCGGAAGACAGGGTGCTCGCGGCGGAGGCGGATCAGCCTCCGCGTGAACTCGAGCAGGCGCCCCGCCCGCTCGTCGAGGCTCCACGCGAGCCACGAGAGCTCGTTGTCCTGGCAGTAGGCGTTGTTGTTGCCGCGCTGGGTGCGGCAGCGCTCGTCGCCCGCGAGGAGCATCGGCACTCCCTGCGAGAGGAGGAGCGTCGCGAGGAAGTTCCGCATCTGCCGCTCGCGCAGGGCGTTCACCTCCGGGTCGTCGGTCGGGCCCTCGACGCCGCAGTTCCAGCTGCGGTTGTCGTCGGTGCCGTCGCGGCCGTCCTCGAGGTTCGCCTCGTTGTGCTTCTCGTTGTAGGAGACGAGGTCGGCGAGCGTGAAGCCGTCGTGCGCGGTCACGAAGTTGATCGACGCCGACGGGCGCCGGCCGTTCCGCTCGTACAGGTCGGCGGAGCCGGTGAAGCGGTACGCGAAGTCGCCCAGCCGCGCCCGGCCGCGCCAGAAGTCGCGCGTCACGTCCCGGTAGAGGCCGTTCCACTCGGTCCAGAGCACCGGAAAGTTGCCGACCTGGTAGCCGCCCTCGCCGACGTCCCACGGCTCGGCGATCAGCTTCACCTGGGAGAGCACGGGGTCCTGGTGGACGATGTCGAAGAACGCCGACAGGCGGTCGACCTCGTGCAGCTCGCGCGCGAGCGCCGAGGCGAGGTCGAAGCGGAAGCCGTCGACGTGGCAGTCGATCACGAAGTACCGGAGCGAGTCCATGATCAGCCTCAGCACGCTCGGGTGCACCGGGTTGAGGCTGTTGCCGGTCCCGGTGAAGTCCATGTAGAAGCGCGGGCTGTCGGGGACGAGCCGGTAGTACGAGGCGTTGTCGATCCCGCGGAACGAGAGCATCGGCCCGAGGTGGTTCCCCTCGGCGGTGTGGTTGTAGACGACGTCGAGGATCACCTCGATGCCCGCGCGGTGGAGCGCCTTCACCATCCCCTTGAACTCCTTCACCTGCTCGCCCCGCGTGCCGGTGGCCGCGTAGAGCGCGTGCGGCGCGAAGTAGCCGACCGAGCTGTAGCCCCAGTAGTTCGAGAGCCCGCGGTCGAGCAGGTGCGCCTCGTCGGCGACGTGGTGGATCGGGAGCAGCTCGACGGCGGTGACGCCGAGCGACGTCAGGTACTCGAGCGCGGGCTCGGACGCGAGCCCCGCGTACGTCCCGCGCAGGTCCTCGCGCACCGCCTCGTTCAGCTTCGTGAAGCCGCGGACGTGCGCCTCGTAGATGATCGTCTCGCTCCAGGGCCGTCCGGGCGGGCGGTCTCCCTCCCAGTCGAAGCCCGCGTCGACGACGACGCACTTGGGGATCGCCTCGGCGTCGTCCTCGTCGTCGGCGTAGAGGTCGGCGTCGTCGCCGTCGGGCACGTAGGGCATCACGTTCGCGGCGCGGTAGTCCACCGGGCCCTCGATCGCCTTCGCGTACGGGTCGATCAGCAGCTTCGCCGGGTTGAAGCGGTGGCCGCGCTCCGGCTCGTACGGCCCGTGCACGCGGTAGGCGTAGCGCTGGCCGGGCCCGACGCCGGGGAGGTAGCAGTGCCAGTTGAAGACGGTGCGCTCCGTCACCTCGACGCGGGTCTCCCGTCCGGCGTCGTCGAAGAGGCAGAGCTGGACGCGCTCGGCGTGCTCCGAGAAGAGCGAGAAGTTGGTGCCGCGGCCGTCCCAGACGGGGCCGAGCGGGAACGGGCGGCCGGGCCAGACCTCCATCAGCGGATCTCCGCGGTGCGCCGCGCGAAGTCGGCGACGAGCTCGCGCCCGCCGCGGCGGACGCGCAGCGTGCGGGCGCGCTCGTCGGCGTCGACGTCGGCCTCCGGCGGGAGCGTGCGGCGAAGCGCGATCAGCTCGCGGTAGAAGGCCCGGAGCTCCTCGTCGGCCGCCTCCGGACGGAGCTTCGAGCGCTCGAAGGTGCGCGGGTCCTGCGGGTCCGGCACCTCGCCGGCGAACGAGGCGAACGACCCGAACTCGCGCCGCCGCCCCTCGCGCGTCGCCTTCGCGACCGCCGGGTCGTCATGGTCGGAGAAGAAGAGGAACGGGGCCGTCTCGCCGTACTCCTCGCCCATGAAGAGCAGGGGGATCTTCGGCGCGAAGAGCACGCACGCCGCGGCGATCCGGCGCACCTCGGGCGGGAGGCGGTCGCCCCGGGCGCGGTTCCCGACCTGGTCGTGGTCCTGCGCGTAGACGACGACGCGGCGGTCGCCGCCGTAGGCGCGGGCCAGGTCGGCGACGTCGCCGTACGGCTCGTAGTACCCGTCGCGCTCGCCCGTGAGGAGCACGTGGAGCGCATGGTGGAGGTCGTCGTCCCACCGCGCGTCGTGGCCCCACTCGACGAGGGGCCGGCGGTCGCCGATCGCCGCCTCCGACACGACGAGCGCACCCGGGCGCGCGGCATGGACGCGCTCGGCGAGCTCGACCATCACGTGAGGCTCGGAGCCGTCGAAGATGGCGTGCGTGGCGTCGAGGCGCAGCCCGTCGATCCGGTAGTCGCGCACCCACAGCTCGGCGTTCTGGATCGCCCACTCGCGCACGCCCCGGCGGGCGTAGTCGAGCGCGCCGCCCCAGAGCGTCTCGTGCCGGGGCGTGAGGTACGGGCCGAAGCGCCCGAGCAGCTCGGACCCCGGGCCGACGTGGTTGTAGACGACGTCGAGGAGCACCGCGAGGCCGGCCGCGTGCGCCGCGTCGACGAGGCGGGCGAGCCCGTGCGGCCCGCCGTAGGCGCGATGCGGCGCGTAGGCGAGGACGCCGTCGTAGCCCCAGCCGCGCTCGCCGGGGAAGGTCGCGACCGGCATCAGCTCGACCGCGGTGACGCCCAGCTCGGCGAGCCGGCCGAGCCGCCCCGCGGCCGCGTCGAACGTCCCCTCCGGAGTGAACGCGCCGACGTGCAGCTCGTAGATCACGAGCTCCTCGGGCGGGACGTCGACGGGCCCCGCCCGCCACTCGAACGCCTCCGTGTCGAGCACGCGCGACGGCCCCCGCAGCCCCTGCGGCTGCCAGCGCGAGCAGGGGTCGGCCGCCTCGCCGCGGCCGTCGCCGAGGGAGAGCCGGTAGTCGTCGCCGGGCCCCAGCGCGACCTCGCCGGCGAAGCAGCCGTCCCCCTCGGGGTCGAGGACCGCGCCGCCGGCCAGGACGCCCGCCGCGTCCGGCGCCCAGACCCGGAGCTCCGTCCGGCCCCCGCCGCGGGGAACCGCTCCCAGCCGCCTCAGGCCCGCCCCTCCAGCCACACGACGGCGAGCGGGGGCAGCACGAGCTCGGCCGACCACGGCTGCCCGTGCCACGGCGACGGCTCGGCCTCGACGCCGCCGAGGTTGCCGACGTTGGAGCCGCCGTACAGCTCCGAGTCGGTGTTGAGCGCCTCGCGCCAGCGGCCGCCGTGCGGAAGCCCGAGCCGGTAGCCCTCGCGGGGCACCGGCGAGAGGTTGCACACGCACGCGAGCGCGCGCGAGCCGTCGGCCGAGAGGCGGAGGAACGCGAGCACGTTCCGCTCGGCGTCGTTCGCGTCGAGCCAGCGGAACCCGTGCGGCTCGAAGTCGACCTCGTACAGCGCGGGCTCCGCGCGGTAGATCGCGTTCAGGTCGCGCACGAGCCGCTGGACGCCCGCGTGGGCGGGGTGCTCGAGCAGCCGCCAGTCGAGCGACGCGTCGTGGCTCCACTCCCCCTCCTGCGCCAGCTCGCCGCCCATGAAGAGGAGCTTCTTCCCGGGGTGGGCCCACATGTACGCGTACAGCGCGCGCAGGTTCGCGAGCTGCTGCCAGCGGTCGCCGGGCATCTTCGCGAGCAGCGAGCCCTTGCCGTGCACCACCTCGTCGTGCGAGAGCGGGAGGATGAAGTTCTCGGTGAACGCGTAGATCGTCGAGAACGTCAGCTCGTGGTGGTGGTAGCGGCGGTGCACCGGGTCGTGCGCGAAGTACCCCAGCGTGTCGTGCATCCACCCCATGTTCCACTTGAAGCCGAACCCGAGCCCGCCGAGGTAGGTGGGGCGGGAGACGCCCGGCCACGCGGTCGACTCCTCCGCCGCGGAGATCACCCCGGGCTCGCGCGCGTGCACGAGCTCGTTCAGCTCGCGGAGGAACGCGATCGAGTCGAGGTCCTCGCGGCCGCCGTACACGTTCGGCACCCACCCCCCCTCGGGCCGCGAGTAGTCGAGGTAGAGCATCGACGCGACGGCGTCCACGCGCAGCCCGTCGGCGTGGCACTCGCGCAGCCAGAAGAGCGCGCTCGCGAGCAGGAAGTTCCGCACCTCGTTGCGGCCGGTGTTGAACACGAGCGTCCCCCAGTCGGGATGCGCGCCGCGGAGCGGGTTCTCGTGCTCGTAGAGCGCGGTGCCGTCGAAGCGCGCGAGCGCCCAGTCGTCGCGCGGGAAGTGCGCGGGCACCCAGTCGAGGACGACGCCGATGCCCCGGCGGTGCAGCGAGTCGACGAGCGCCCGGAAGTCGTCGGGCGTGCCGAGGCGCGCGGCCGGCGCGAAGAACCCGGTCACCTGGTAGCCCCACGAGCCGGCGAACGGGTGCGCCATCACCGGCAGGAGCTCGACGTGCGTGAAGCCGAGGTCGCCGCAGTACGCGCCGAGCTCCTCGCCGAGCTCGCGCCAGGAGAGGCCGGGGCGCCAGGAGCCGGCGTGCACCTCGTAGATCGAGACCGGGCGCGTGAGCTGGTCCTCCGCGCGCCGCGCGGCGAGCCACTCGCCGTCGCGCCACCGGTGGCGGCTGCGGAAGACGACCGACGCGGTCAGCGGCGGCGGCTCGGCCTCCTGGGCGAGCGGGTCGGCGCGCAGCTGCACGTCCCCGGACTGCGTCCGGAGCTCGTACTTGTAGCGCGCGCCCTCCGCGACCCCGGGGACGAAGAGCTCCCAGATCCCCGCGCCGCCGAGCGAGCGCATCGGGTGGAGCCGCCCGTCCCAGCCGTTGAAGTCGCCCACGACGCTGACGGAGCGCGCAGACGGAGCCCACACCGCGAACGCCGTCCCCGCGACGCCGTCGACCTCGAGCACGTGCGCGCCGAGCTTGTCGTAGAGCTGTTCGTGGCGCCCCTGCGCGGCCAGGTGGAGGTCGAGCTGCCCGAGCGTCGGCAGGAACGTGTAGGGGTCGTCGAGCTCGACCTCGGTGCCGTCCGGGTAGCCGACCGCGAGCCGGTAGCGGAGCGGGAGCGACGCCCCGTGCAGCACGCCCTCGAACACGCCGGAGGGGTGCAGGCGCTCGGCCTCGACCGGCTCGTCGCCCTCCGGCAGCACGCGCACGCGCTCCGCCCCCGGCCGGAAGGCGCGCACGACGACGTCCCCGTTCGCGGCGTGCGCGCCGAGCAGGTGGTGCGGGTCGGGGTGGTCGCGGCGGACGACGAGCTCGACCTCGTCGGCCAGCGTCACGACGCCTCCTCGAGGAGCCGCACGATCCCCGCCACCGGCACCGGCACCCAGTCCGGCCGGTGGGAGAGCTCGTAGCGCAGCTCGTACACCGCCTTCTCGAGCTCGAACAGGCGCAGGAGGCGCTCCGTCACCTCCGGCGAGGCGAGCAGCCCCGTCCCCTGCACCGCCGTCGTGTACGACTCGAGGAACGCGGTCCGCGCGCGCTCCTCGGCGTCACGCGGCGCGCCCGTGACCTGGGCCGCGTACGCGAACGACCGCAGCATCCCGGCCACGTCCCTGAGCGGGGAGTGCTTGTTCCGGCGCTCCGGCAGCGACCGCGCCGGCTCGCCCTCGAAGTCGATCACGAGCCAGTCGCCCCGCGCCCACAGCACCTGCCCGAGGTGGAGGTCGCCGTGGTTGCGGATCCGCCGGGCCAGGCTGCCGATCGCGGTCAGGTCGCGGAGGAGGTCGCGCACCGCCTCTCCGTGCCCGGCGATCGGCGCGACCGCCTCGTCGTCGGGCAGGTGGAGGAACACGCTCGCGATCTCGTCGTCCATGCTCGCGGCGGCGAGCGCGAGCGACTCCCCGGTCACCTCCTCCGCAGCGAACGCCGGGTCGCCGCCGTCGCTCGCGAGCGCCGCGTGCATCGCCCCGACGACCTCCCCGAGCCTCGGCACGCGCTCGAGGAAGGCCCCCGGGCGCGCGGCGAGCTCGTCGAGGGCGAGCGTCCAGCCGTCGGCGCCGTCCGGGAGGAACTCCTGCACGATCCCGAGCGTCGCCGCGAGCGGCGCGCCGGCGTACGACCACCAGCCGTGCAGGGCCGGCATGCTCTCGAACCCGTGGAGGGCGAGGAACCGAGACGTCTCGAGCTCCGGGTTCTCGCCCGCCTCGATCCGCCGGTAGACCTTGACGAGCGCGCTCTCGTCCACCACGACCGACGAGTTCGACTGCTCCGCGCCGAGCGGGCGCGACCGCTCGAGCGGAAGCCCGGTCAGGCCGTCGCCGAAGGGCTCGAACGCGGCCTCCCCGTCCGCCGTCGGCACCCGCGCCGCGGCGCGCACGAGCCGCACCACCTCGGGGCCCGCCTCGGAGGCGCCGGGGACGTCCGCGCCGGCCCCGTCGAGGATGAGCTGGTAGAGGTCGTGGGCGCCCGAGCCGTAGCGGAGCTCGACGAGCGCGTCGAGGAGCGGCGGCCGCTCCCGCAGCACGGCCTGGTCGACGAGCGACGCGCCGGTGAGCTCGCTCGACCTCGCGCCGAACCAGCGCTGGTCGCGGACGTACTCGACCAGCCGCTCCTCCCGGAACGCCGCCGTCACACGTCTCCCCGGAGGCGGAACCAGTAGAAGCCGCGCGGCCCGAACGTGAGCAGGTAGGGCAGCTCGCCGATCCGGGGGAAGAGGGTCTCGCCGAACAGCTCCTCGGGCACCATCCCCGCGAACCGCGAGAGGTCGAGCTCGACCGGCTGAGCGGAGCGCGAGAGGTTGTGGACGCAGAGGGCGACCTCGTCCTCGTAGCGGCGGACGTGCGCGAGCACCCGGGCGTTCTCGGGCCGGAGCGGCTCGTACGTCCCGAGGCTGAAGACCGGGTGCGCCTGCCGGAGCGCGACGAAGCGGTGCACCCAGCGCAGGAGCGACGTGGGCGTCCGGAGCTGGGCCTCGACGTTGACGGCCTGGTAGCCGTAGACCGGGTCCATCAGCGGGGGCAGGTAGAGGCGCGCGAAGTCGGCGCGCGAGAAGCCGCCGTTCCGGTCGCCCGTCCACTGCATCGGAGTGCGGACGCCGTCGCGGTCGCCGAGGTAGATGTTGTCGCCCATCCCGATCTCGTCGCCGTAGTAGAGGACCGGGCTGCCCGGCAGCGAGAAGAGGATCGCCGTCATCAGCTCGATCTCGTCGCGCCCGTTGTCGAGGAGCGGCGCGAGCCGCCGGCGAATGCCGAGGTTCAGCTTCATGCGCGGGTCGGTGGCGTACTGGGACCACATGTAGTCGCGCTCTTCCTCGCTCACCATCTCCAGCGTGAGCTCGTCGTGGTTGCGCAGGAACAGTCCCCACTGGGCGCCGTCCGGAATCGGCGGGGTCTGCTCGATGATGTCCACGACCGGGTTCGCGTCCTCCCGCCTGATCGCGAGGAAGAGGCGCGGCATCACCGGGAACTGGAACGCCATGTGGCACTCGTCGCCGTCTCCGAAGTAGTGCACGACGTCCGACGGCCACTGGTTCGCCTCCGCGAGCAGCACGCGGTCGGGATAGGCCGCGTCGATCTCGGCTCTGATCCGCTTGAGGTAGGCATGGGTCTCGGGCAGGTTCTCGCAACTCGTCCCTTCCCGCTCGAACAGGTACGGCACCGCGTCGAGGCGGAACCCGTCGAGCCCGAGGTCGAGCCAGAAGCGCAGCACGTCGAGCATCGCCTGCTGCACCTCGGGATTGTCGTAGTTCAGGTCGGGCTGGTGGGAGAAGAAGCGGTGCCAGTAGTACTGCCCCGCGACCGGGTCCCACGTCCAGTTCGACACCTCCGTGTCGAGGAAGATGATCCGCGCGTCCCGGTAGCGGTCGTCCGTGTCCGACCACACGTACCAGTCGCGCTTCGGGGAGCGGCGGTCGCTGCGCGACTCCTGGAACCACGGGTGGTCGCTCGACGTGTGGTTGATCACGAGGTCCGCGACCACGCGGATGCCGCGCGCGTGGGCGGCGTCGACGAAGGTGCGGAAGTCGTCGATCGTCCCGTAGTCGGGGTGGATCGAGAAGAAGTCCGAGATGTCGTAGCCGCCGTCGCGGAGCGGCGAGGGGTACATCGGCAGCAGCCAGACGCAGTCGATCCCGAGCCACTGGAGGTAGTCGAGCTTCTCGGCGAGGCCGCGGAAGTCGCCGCTCCCGTCGTCGTTGCCGTCGGCGAAGCCGCGGATGTGGATCTCGTAGAAGACGGCGCGCTTGAACCACAGCGGGTCGGTCTCGAACCACTGCCGGCCGGCCTCGGTGGCGGCGGCCGCGTCGTGCGCGGTCTGGCGTGCGATCGTCTGCGTCATCCGACCTGGAGGACGTGGGCGCCGCCCGGTCGCAGGCGAACGTAGTTGCCGCCGGTGCGCCAGGCGTACGTCGTGTCGTCGAGGAGGTCCTGGACGGCGAACGACCCCGGGAGGCCGAGCTCCGGCCCGAGCGAGACGAGCCCCTCGCGCGCCGCGAACGGGTCGAGGTTGACGCACACGACGAGCGTGTCCGACTCGCTCCGCTTCGCATAGGCGATCAGCTCGTCGTTCGCCGTCGGGAGGAAGGTGACGTTGTCGAGGCGCTGGAGCGCGCGGTTCGCGCGCCGGATCCGGTTGAGCCGCTCCACGAGCGGCAGCAGCGGGCCGTCGAGCGTCCGCCGCTTGCGCTCGTACTTCTCCGAGTCGAGGTACTCCTCGCTGCCGGGACGCAGCGGCACGTTCTCGCAGCGCTCGAAGCCGGAGTAGATGCCGTACGACGGCGAGAGCGTCGCCGCGAGCACGAGCCGCGCCTCGAACGCCGGGCGCCCGCCGCGCTGGAGGTACTCGTGGAGGATGTCCGGCGTGTTCGCGAAGAAGTTCGGCCGGAGGTACTCGGCCGTCTCGGTCGCGAGCTCGGTGACGTACTCCTCGAGCTCGGCCCGCGTGTTCTTCCAGGTGAAGTAGGTGTACGACTGCGCGAAGCCGAGCTTCGCGAGCGCGCGCATCATGGCGGGCCGCGTGAACGCCTCGGCGAGGAAGATCGCGTCGGGATGGTCGCGCCGCACCTCGGCGATCAGCCACTCCCAGAAGGGCAACGGCTTCGTGTGCGGGTTGTCGACGCGGAAGACGAGGACGCCGTGCGAGACCCAGTGGAGCACGACGTCGCGCAGCGCCTCCCAGAGGCCCCGCCAGTCGTCGCACTCCCAGTCGAGCCCGACGATGTCCTGGTAGCGCTTGGGCGGGTTCTCGGCGTACTTGATCGTGCCGTCGGGCCGGTGCTGGAACCAGTCCGGGTGCTCGCGCAGCCACGGGTGGTCGGGCGAGCACTGGATCGCGAAGTCGAGCGCGACCTCGAGCCCGAGCCCCCGCGCGCGCTCGACGAGGCGGTCGAAGTCGGCGAGCGTGCCGAGCTCCGGGTCGACCGCGTCGTGGCCGCCCTCCTCCGAGCCGATCGCCCACGGGCTGCCGGGGTCGTCCGGCCCGGCCGGGAGGGTGTTGTTGCGGCCCTTGCGGCCGGTGCGGCCGATCGGGTGGATCGGGGGGAAGTAGACGACGTCGAAGCCGAGCCCGGCCAGGCGGGGGAGCACGCGCTCGACGCCCGCGAAGCCTCCGAAGGAGCGGGGGAAGAGCTCGTACCAGGCGCCGAAGCGGGCCAGCTCGCGGTCGACGTCGATCCGGCGGGTGTCGCCGCGCGTCACGCCCTCCCGACCCGACGCGCTCGAGGCGAGCGCCGTCTCGAGGTCGAGCCCCGGGACGCCGAGCAGCTCCTCCCCCTCGGCGAGCTCCCCGGCGAGGTCCTCCTGGCCGGCCTCCACCTTCCGCCGGAGCTCGTCGCGCCACGTCGCGGGCCGGTCGGTCCACGCCTCGACCGCGTACTCCCAGGGGCCGCACTCGGTCACCTCGAACGCGCCCGTGAAGACGTCGTTCCCGGCCGGGGCGAGCGGCGCGGCCTCGAAGCGGCGCCGGCCCGGGCCGCGGTGGAGCACCCGCGCGCCGAGCACGTCGTGGCCGTCCCGGATCACGGTCGCCGAGACCTCCACGCGGTCGCCGACGGTCCGCTTGACGGGGAAGCGGCCGCAGTCGACCCGCGGGCGCACGTCGTCGATCCGGATGCGGGTCTGCCGTTTGTCCGTCCTGACGGAGGGCATCGGAGTGACGGCCCTGACATGCCCGCTTCGGCCCTTCCAGAATCAGGCCGTGCGAACGCGCTCGAGCGGCGTCCTCCTCCACCCCACCTCCCTGCCGGGCGGCCGGCTCGGCGGCGAGGCGCGGCGGTTCGTGGACTGGCTCGCGGCCGCGGGGCAGTCGTGGTGGCAGGTGCTCCCGCTCGGCCCGCCCGACGCCCACGGCTCGCCGTACCGGCCGGCCTCGGCGTTCGCGTGCTGGGACGGGCTGCTCGAGGACCCGGACGCCGGGGTGAGCGCGCGCGAGGTCGAGCGCTTCGCCGCCCGGCACGCCTACTGGGCGCGCGGGTGGGCCGAGTTCGCCGGCGGGGACGCGCTCGCCGCGCAGGTCCGCTTCGAGCGCGAGTGGTCGGCGCTGCGGGAGTACGCCGCGGCGCGCGGCGTGCGCCTGCTCGGAGACGTCCCGATCTACGTCGCGCCCGGCGGCGCCGACCAGCACGCCCACCCGGAGCTCTTCCGCCGCGACGCGGTCGCCGGCGTCCCTCCGGACGAGTGGAGCCCGACGGGACAGCTCTGGGGCAACCCGCTCTACGACTGGCGCGCGCTCCGCGCGACCGGGTACCGCTGGTGGATCGAGCGCTTCCGGCGGACGTTCGAGCTCGTCGACCTCGCGCGGGTCGACCACTTCCGCGGCTTCGTCGCCTATTGGTCGGTGCCGGCCGGGTCGCGGACGGCGCTCGGAGGCCGCTGGCGGCGCGGCCCGGGGCGGATGCTCTTCGAGGCGGTCGCGCGCGAGCTCGGCGGCCTGCCGCTCGTCGCCGAGGACCTCGGCGTGATCACCCCCGCCGTCCGGCGGCTCCGCGACGAGCTGCGGCTCCCCGGGATGGCGGTGCTGCAGTTCCTGCTCCCGCGGCGCCGCGACCCGCTGGCCCTGCCCGAGCGCCGCGTCGCCTACACCGGGACCCACGACAACGACACCTCGGCCGGCTGGTGGGCGTCGGCCGGCGAGGCTGCGCGCCGCTACGCGCGCCGCGCCGCGGAACGGGCCGGGATCGACGAGGACGAGCCGGCCTGGCTGCTCGTGCGGCTCGCGCTCGCCTCCCCGGCGCGGCTCGCGATCGTCCCCGTGCAGGACCTGCTCTCGCTGCCGAGCTCGGCACGGATGAACACGCCCGGGCGCGGCGACGGGAACTGGTCGTTCCGGCTCGAGCCCGGGCAGCTCGACCGCGCCCTCGCCGCGCGCCTACGCGACGCCGCGGCGCGGAGCGGCCGCGCCGCGTAGCGACGCGTCGAGCAGCTCGACCGGGTGGAGCGCGGGCAGCGGCCGCCCGGCCCGGCGCAGCGCGGCCGACACCTGCAGCAGGCAGCCGGGGTTCGCGCTCGCGTACACCTCCGCACCGGTCGCGAGCACGTGCGCGGCCTTGCGGTCGCCGAGCTCGCGCGCCGCGTCGGGCTGGACGAGGTTGTAGACGCCGGCGCTGCCGCAGCAGAGCTCCTGCTCGGCCGGCTCGGCGAGCTCGAGCCCGGGGATCGAGCGGAGGAGCGCCCGCGGCTCGGCCGTGATCCGCTGGGCGTGGCGGAGGTGGCAGGCGTCCTGGAAGGCGACGCGGAGGGGGAGCGGCGAGCGCTCCGGGCCCGGGGCGGCCGCGAGCAGCTCGGAGACGTCCGCGACCGGCAGGCCGAGCCCCGCCTCCTTCAGGTGCGAGCCGCAGCCGGCGGCGTTCGCGACGATCGTCTCGGCGCCGGCCGCCCGGAACGCGGCCTCGGCGCGGCGGGCGAGCTCGAGCCCCCGCCCGCGGCGCCCGGCGTGGAGCGCGAGCGCGCCGCAGCAGCCCGCGTACGGCGCCGTCACCTCGTAGCCGTGGGCGGCGAGGACGCGCGCGGTGGCGCGGTTCGCCTCGCCGAAGAGGACGCTCTGCACGCAGCCGGTGAGGAGCCCGACCCGTGCCCTGCGCTCGCCGCGGGCGGGCGTCTCGCGCGGCGGCCCGGCGGGCTCGCGCCACGGGGGCGCGAGCTCGCGGAAGGCGCGGAAGGGGGCGAGCCTCGCGAGCGGCAGCGCGGCGCGCAGGAGGCGCGGCCGAGGCAGCACCGCGAACGCGAGCGCCCGCAGCGCCCGCTCCGAGGGCGGGCGCCGGACGCGCCGCTCGACCTGCTCGCGCGTGAGCTCGATCAGCCGGTCGTAGCGGACGCCCGACGGGCAGGAGGTGACGCACGCCATGCAGCCGAGGCAGCGGTCGAAGTGCCGCGCCACCGTCCGGTTCAGCTCGACCGTCCCGTCGAGCGCCGCCTGCATCAGCCAGATGCGGCCGCGCGGCGAGTCCATCTCCTCGTGCCAGAGGTCGTAGGTCGGGCACGTCGGCAGGCAGAAGCCGCAGTGGACGCAGTCCCGGATGAGCTCCGCGTCCACCTAGACGAGCACGCCCTCCGGGTCGAAGGCCGCGCGGACGCGCTCGGCGAGGGGCGGCCACGCGCGCTCCGGGGCGCCCTCGACCCAGGCGAGCCCCGGCCCCGGCCGCGCGAGCAGGCACTCCTGCCACTCGAACGCGACCGCCGCCCCGCGCGCCTGCCGGGCCGCGCACTCGCCCCACACGGACGTCCCCGGCGGCAGCCCTCGCCCGTCGCCCGGGACGGACGTGTCCGGAGACAGTCCCCACACGGGCCCCGCGGAGTCGTGGTCGGACTGGACCTGCGCGACCTGGCGGGCGACGGCTGCCTCGGCGCCCTCGAAGAGGAGCGCCAGCCGGTCGGGCGGGAGCAGGTCGGCAGCGGCCGGCACGAGCGCGGAGCGGTGCAGCCCGCGCCAGGCCGCGCGCGGGTCGTCCGTCCGCACGACGACGGTCGCCGACGCCGCGGGGCGCGGGTGGAGGCGGAGCGCGACGCGCGCGATCAGCCCCAGCCGCCCGCGCGAGCCGGAGAAGAGCTTGCCGAGGTCGTAGCCGGCGACGTTCTTCACGACCTTGCCGCCGGAGCTCGCGACCGTGCCGTCGGCGAGGACGACGGTCACGCCGATCGCGAGGTCGCGCATCGCCCCGTAGCGGTGGCGGCGGGGGCCGGAGAGGTCGGCCGCGAGGCACGCCCCGACCGTCGGGTCGCCCGGCGGGTCGAGCGCGAGCATCTGGCCGTGCGGCGCGAGCGCCGCCTGCAGCTCCGAGAGGCGGATGCCGGCCTCGACGATCGCGGTCAGGTCGCCGGGCTCGTGCTCGAGCACGCGGTTCAGGCGCGCCGTCGAGAGCACGACGTCGCCGCCCGGCCGGTCGATCGAGACCGAGCCGGCGCTCCGCAGCACCTCGGCCGCCTCGGCGACCGTGGCCGGCTCAGAGACGCTCGCCAAGCCCGGCCCGCTCCAGGGGATGCACCCGGTAGGGCCCCGGGGCCTCGCCGCAGAGCCGCGGCGTCGGCAGCACCTTGCCCGGGTTGGCGATGCCGGACGGGTCGAACGCCGCGCGGAGGCGCGCCATCACCGCGAGGTCGTCGGCCCCGAACAGCTTCGGCATCGAGCACACCTTGTCGACCCCGACGCCGTGCTCGCCGGTGATCGACCCGCCCGCGTCGATGCACGCGTCGAGGATCGCCGTCGCGAGCTCCTGCGCGCGCTCGGCCTCGCCCGGCACGTCCTCGTCGTAGAGGACGAGCGGGTGGAGGTTCCCGTCGCCGGCGTGGAAGACGCTGGCGGTGCGGAGGCCGTGCTCCCCCGCGAGCTCGCCGATCCGCCGGAGCACCTCCGGCAGCCGCGTCCTCGGCACGACGCCGTCCTGGACGTAGTAGCTCCGGGAGATCCGCCCCATCGCCGCGAACGCGGACTTGCGGCCGCGCCAGATCCGCGCGCGCTCCTCCGCGTCCTCGGCGGCGCGCAGCTCGAAGGCGCCCGCCTCGCGGCAGATCCGCTCGACGGCGGCCGCGTCCTCCGCCACCTGCGGCGCGGGGCCGTCGAGCTCGACGATCAGCACGGCGCGCGCTCCCTCCGGGTAGCCCGGCGCGACCGCCGCCTCGACCGCCTCGAGCGAGAGCTCGTCCATCAGCTCGATCGCCGACGGCAGGATCCCGGCAGCGATCACGTGCGAGACGGCGTCGCCGGCGGCGTCGATCGTCGCGAACCCGGCGAGCAGCGTCCGCACCGTCTCCGGCACGCGCATCACCCGCACGGTGATCCGCACCGCGATCCCGAGCGTGCCCTCCGAGCCCACGAAGACGCCGAGCAGGTCCGGGCCCGGGTCGGAGCGCGAGACGGTCACGAGCTCGCCGGTCGGGAGCACCACGTCGGCCGCGAGCACGTGGTTGACGGTGAAGCCGTACTTCAGGCAGTGCGCGCCGCCGGAGTTCTCGGCGACGTTCCCGCCGATCGTGCACACCTGCTGGCTCGAGGGGTCGGGCGCGTAGAAGAACCCCTCGGCCGCCACCGCGCGCGTGATCTCGAGGTTCGTCACGCCGGGCTCGACCACCGCGACGCCCCTGTCGACGTCGACCTCGAGCACCCGGTCGAGGCGCGCGAGCGAGATCACGACGCCGTCCGCCACCGGCAGCGCGCCCCCGGAGAGCCCCGTCCCCGCGCCGCGCGCCACGAACGGCACCCGGTGCCGCGAGCAGGCCGCCACGAGCTCGCGCACCTGGTCGGCCGTCCCGGGCAGGAGCACGAGCTCGGGCACGGCGCGGTGGCCGGTCAGGGCGTCGCACTCGTACGTCCGGAGCTGCTCCGGCTCCGCGACCACCCCCTCCGGGCCGGCGATTCGCTCGACGGCGACCCGGAAGTCTGGCTCGAGGCTCACCACCCGGACGATACTGACGCCCGCCGGCTTCGCTTACGATGGCCTGGACAGAAGGGGGACCCACCGTGCTCGCCGCACCCCGAAGCAGACCCTCGTCCTCCCGGCCGCCGTCCTCGCGGGTTCCGGTCCGCCCGGCGAGGCCGGAGGCGCGCCCGCGCCGCCCCGAGCCGCGGCACGCGGAGGACGCGGCGCGCCGCTCGGCTGGGGTGCAGGCGCGGACGGGCAGCCGCCGCGTCCTCATCGTCGACGACGAGGCCCCGATCCGGCTGATCTGCCGCATCAACTTCGGGGCGAGCGGCTGGGCCTGCGACGAGGCGGAGAACGGCGACCAGGCGATCGAGCGCATCCGGCAGGAGCGGCCGGACGTCGTGCTGCTCGACGTGATGATGCCCCTCGCCGACGGCTGGACGGTCGCCGAGCGGCTCTCGCTCGACCCGGCGACGAGGGAGGTCCCGATCGTCTTCCTGACGGCACGCGCCGAGCAGCGCGACCGCGAGCGGGCGCACGCGCTCGGGGCCGTCGGCTACGTGACGAAGCCTCTCGACCCGGTCGCGCTCCCGGCGGCGATCGGGCGCGTGCTCGAGCGCCTCGACCGCGGCGAGCGGGAGCAGCTCCGGCAGGAGCTGCTCGAGGGGGCGAGCCCCACCGGCTAGAGCGGCGAGCGGGCGTCGAGGAGAGCGCGGCGCACACCGTCCTCCCCCGCGCCGAGCGGCCCGGCCGACTCGTTCAGGAGCCCCGTGCCGCGGCCCTGCTGCAGGTCGCGCACGCCGTTCCGCACGAGCCGCGCCGCGCGCTCCAGGTCGTCGCAGGCGTGGAGCGCCTCGCGGCGCGCGAGCGCGAGCGGCTCGGGCGCCGCGCCGAGCCGCTCGACCGCCGCCGAGCAGCCGGCGAGCGTCCGCTCGTAGCGGGCGAGCAGCAGCGCCGTGCGGCGCTCGTTCGCCACGATCGCGCGGACGTCCGCCGGCCGCGAGAAGAGGACGGAGAGGCCGTTGACCGCCCGGCGCATCCCGGCGCCCCACTGCCGCAGGCCGTGCGCCCAGCGCGCCGAGGCCGCGTCCGGCCCCGTCGTCGTCCCTCCGCCGCCGCCGCAGCCCGCGAGCGCGAGCGCCGCGAGCACGGCCGGGACCAGGCGGGTGCGCCACGCTGCTGGGAGTCCCGGGAAGATCCGGGAAGTGTCGCCCACCGCGGGGGACGCCGCCAGCCCCGCGCGGCCGGACGGCCGCGGCTCGTCTCCGCTGGCACGGCGCGCGGCTTCACGAAGCGCGCGACCCTTCACGAGACGGGCGAGCGCGCGTGAGCAGCGAGGTCAAGCCCCTTCCTCGGCGAGACGACGACGGACCCGGGCTGGGGTTCGTCCGAGCGGCAGGCGGGCCCGGCACGCGCGGCGGCGCAACAACTCGGGGTCTGACCCCGGGATGTTGCGCGCCGCCTCGGGTCGCGCGCCGGAGCGCCGGGTGGCGGGTCGGGACGGAGCGGCGTGGGAGTCGAACCCACCCAGCCGTGGGCTGCACGACCTGGCCGGTTTTGAAGACCGGCTGGGCCACCGGGCCCTGCCGCTCCGCGCTCACGCTACCGCGGCGGCGCCGCAGACGGCCGGGCACCTGCGAGCGGATCGGCTGGGTCTCGGGGCGGGGCGTGCCCAGCGTTGCGAGAACGCCGTCTCGTCGGCGAGCTCCGGGTCGGCGATCGACGCGGGACCGACGGAGCCGATGCGCGCCACGGGCAGCTCAGCGCCTCGGGAAGAGGAAGAGCCGGTGCGGCGGCACGTAGCCGCCGACCTCGACGACGATCTCGGCGTGGCGGCGCAGCCGGACCGTGCGCGGGTCGCCGTGCCGGCGCCTCCCGCCGACCCACACGCGGACGGGGCCGCGGAAGCCGGCGAGCCGCCGCGTCGAGAGCGGCTGCCCCCACACGTCGAAGAGGTCGCCGAGGGTCGGCCGCGCGCGCGGGTCGAACTCGACGACCCCGGTCGGGTCGGCCGTGCGCACGGGGTAGAAGCAGCGCGCGCCGGTCACCGCCGCGCCGCTGCGCTCGAGCGGCGGCGCCATCCCGATCCCGGCCGGGAGGAGCAGCACGAGCCGGCGCGCGAAGAGCTCGACGTGGGCGAGCTCCCGCCGCGGCGCGGCGCGGAGGCAGCGGAAGCGGCCCGCGGGCGCCGCGCGCGCGACGGCCGGCGACGCGGCGTCGAGGCGGTAGCGGGGCCCGGACCCGATCGGCGTCGGAATCGGGGCGGCCGCGGCCGCCGCCGCGGCCGTGGCGAGGAGGCGGCGCGCCATCGGCCGCAGTGTGCCTTCGCCGGGTTCGACCGGACAGTCATACTTCGGACCGGTGGAGCGGAGGGGCCTCTGAGGATGGCGGCGCTCGGCTTCGTCGGCCTGGGCGCGACGGGCGCTCGCGCGCGAGGCCGAGGCGACGCGGCTGAAACGCATGGCGCGAGGCCGCGCGCCGGCGCCCCGGCTACGAGCGCGTCACCCACACCGACCTGCCCGTGAAGATCGCGGCCGCCGCGCTCGCCGAGCATCCGCGCGTGAACGCCGGCTGGAGCGACGGCGCGGTCGTCCGGTCCGGGCGGATCGACGCCGTCGTGAACGCTCCGCAGGCGGCGATCCTCGCCGTCGGCCGGATCGCGGACAGGGTCGTCGCGGTCGACGGCGCGCCCGCCGTCCGCCCGACCCTCGTCCTCACGCTCTCACTCGACCACCGCGCGATCGACGGCGCGATAGGAGCGCGTTTCCTCGACACGCCGGCCTCCCTCGTCGAGGAGCCGGCGGGATTGGTGAGCTGAGCACATGGCAACGACCACCTCCACCCCACGCGAGCTGTCGCCCGTGATCGGCGGCAGGCACGTTCCGACGGGCTCGACCTACGAGGTTCGCAGCCCCTACGACGACGCCCTCGTCGCCGTCGTCCACCGCGCCGGCCCGCGCGAGGTCGAGGCCGCGATCGCAGGCGCCGTCCGCGCCTTCGAGACGACGCGCAGGCTGCCCGCCTGGAAGCGCGCCGAGATCCTGAACCGCGTCGCCGACGGGATCGAGGCCGCGAAGGAGGACTTCGCCCGCACGATCGCGCTCGAGGCCGGGAAGCCGATCAGGACCGCGCGGGGCGAGGCCGAGCGCGCCGTCTTCACCTTCCGCGTCGCGGCGGAGGAGGCGAAGCGGATCTACGGCGAGATCGTCCCGCTCGACTGGCTGCCGGGGAACGAGGGCCGTGTCGCGCACGTGCGGCGCGTCCCGCTCGGCCCGGTCGCGGGGATCAGCCCCTTCAACTTCCCGATCAACCTCGTCGCGCACAAGGTCGCGCCCGCGCTCGCGGCCGGCAACCCGATCGTCGTGCGGCCCGCGAGCCAGACGCCGATCAGCGCGCTCGAGCTCGGCCGGATCGTCCTCGAGGCGGGCTGGCCGGAGGAGGGGATCGCCGTCGTGCCGTCCACTACCGCCGACGCCGCCCCGCTCGTGGAGGACGAGCGGATCAGGCTGCTCACGTTCACGGGCAGCCCCGCGGTGGGCTGGGGCCTCAAGAACCGGGCGGGCACGAAGCGCGTCACGCTCGAGCTGGGCGGGAACGCCGCCGTCGTGGTCGCGGCCGACGCCGACGCCGCCTACGCGGCCGAGCGCATCGTGTGGGGCGGGACGACGAACGCGGGCCAGACGTGCATCTCGGTGCAGCGCGTCTACCACCACGAGTCGCTCGAGGGCTTCCAGGACGACCTCGTCCGCCGCTTCGAGGCGCTCGTCGTCGGCGACCCGCTCGACGAGGCGACCGACGTCGGGCCGCTGATCAGCGCCGGCGACGCCGAGCGCGTCGAGGAGTGGCTCGCGGAGGCCGTCGAGGGCGGCGCTCGCATCCTCACGGGCGGCGAGCGCGACGGCTCGCTCTTCCAGCCGACGATCGTCGCCGGAGCGGACGAGCGGATGCGCATCTCGTGCGAGGAGGTCTTCGCGCCGGTCGTCGACGTCTACGAGTTCGGCGACACGCTCGAGGCGCTCGACCGCGCCGGCGCGAGCGAGTTCGGCCTCCAGGCGGGGCTCTTCACGAACGACCTCCGCGTCGTCGACGCCGCCTTCGAGCGGATCGAGGTCGGCGGCCTGATGGTCAACGACGTCGCGACCTTCCGCGTCGACCACATGCCCTACGGGGGCGTCAAGCGCTCGGGCTTCGGGCGCGAGGGCCTGCGCTACGCGATCGAGGAGATGACCGAGCTGAAGCTCCTCACCTACAACCCGAGACCGCTGTGAGGCAGGGGCCCCCGCGGCCGCGCGGCCCGAGCCGCGCGCGCCCGGCCCCGGCCTGCGCGAGCTCTCCGACCTCGGCCGCATCCTCGAGGAGCAGGACCGCGCCGGGGTCGACCTCGTCGTGCCGAGCCCCTGGGCCTGGGCGGCCGGGGAGACCGGCACGCTCGGGTGATCCTGGACGCCGTCGGCGGCGGATGAGGTCCCGCCCTCCGGGGTAAGCTCCCCCCTGCATGGCGAGGGTCGCGTTCGACCGGGTCAGCAAGGTCTATTCGGACGGCACCCGCGCTGTGAACGAGATGACCCTCGAGGTGCAGGACGGCGAGTTCATGGTGCTCGTCGGGCCGTCGGGCTGCGGCAAGACGACCGCGCTGCGGATGGTCGCCGGGCTGGAGGAGATCTCGGAGGGCGTCGTGCGGATCGGCGACCGCGTCGTCAACCACGTGCCGTCGCGGGACCGCGACATCGCGATGGTCTTCCAGAGCTACGCGCTCTACCCGCACCTGTCGGTGTACGAGAACATCGCCTTCGGCCTGCGCCTCAAGAAGATGCCGAAGGACGAGATCGACCGGCGCGTGCGCCGCGCGGCCGACCTGCTCGGTCTCGCGGACTTCCTCAAGCGCAAGCCGCGGGCCCTGTCGGGCGGCCAGCGCCAGCGGGTCGCGATGGGACGCGCGATCGTGCGCGAGCCCCAGGCCTTCCTGATGGACGAGCCGCTCTCGAACCTCGACGCGAAGCTGCGGGTGCAGATGCGCGCCGAGATCGCGCGCCTCCAGTCGGATCTCGGCGTCACGACCGTCTACGTCACCCACGACCAGGTCGAGGCGATGACGATGGGGGACCGGGTCGCGGTGATGCGGAAGGGGGAGCTCCAGCAGGTCGCCGACCCGCAGACGCTCTACGACCGGCCGGTGAACCTCTTCGTCGGCGGCTTCATCGGCAGCCCCGCGATGAACATGCTCGAGGCCGAGATCGAGCGGTCGAACGGCGGGCTCGCCGCGACCGCCGGCGAGCAGCGGATCGAGCTCGGCGAGGAGACGCTCTCGCAGCGCCCCGCGCTGCGGGGGTTCGCGGGCCGGACGGTGATCCTCGGCATCCGCCCCGAGGACCTCGAGGACGCCGCGCTCGCCCCCGAAGCGCCGCCCGGCCGCACCCTCACCGGCACGCTCGAGCTGCGCGAGGCGCTCGGCTCCGAGATCATGGCCCACTTCTCCGTCGCCGCCCGGGCGGCGGAGACCGACGAGACGCGCGAGCTCGCCCGCGACAAGGGCGCGGGCGACGGCGGCGCGCGCATCGGCGTCGAGGCCGGCAGGGCGACCGTGGTGGGGCGCTTCGGCGCGCGCTCGAGGGCGCGCGAGGGGGACGCCGTCGAGGCCGTCGTGGACACGCGGGCGCTCCACTTCTTCGACCCCGAGACCGGGCTCGGCATCTACGGGGACTCGTAGGCGCGCCGGGCCCGGCCCGGGGCCGTCACTCGACCGGCCTGATCAGCGAGTCCACGACGGTGCCCATCGGCACCGGGTTCGCGTCGAGCTCGTTGCCCTCCACCTCGGCCTCGGACTGGAAGCTCGCGAGCAGCCCGTAGCCGCTGCGGGAGGCGTTCCCCGACGCCGAGTCGTCGCGCGTGCCGACGACGGTGTTGTGCTCGAACGTGCACACCGAGCGGTCGTTGCAGAGCAGGCCGACGCCGAGCGCGTCCCGCACCTCGTTCTCGGCGACCGTGCCCATCGACATCTCCGTCACCGAGATGCCGCGCTCCCGCGTCCTGCTCACCTCGTTGTCGACGATGTCGGTCATCGACGAGTGCGTCACGATGCCCTCCATGCCGCCGACGACGGTGCAGCCCTCGACCCGGCTCATCCCGAGGTCCATGTTGTACGAGATGTCGATGCCCTGGCCGAGCGGGTTGCCGAGCATGTCGACGGTGCAGTCCTCGATCATCACGTCCGCGAGGCGGACGTGGATGCCGTCGAGCTTCGCGCCGGAGACGGTGACGCCGCGCAGGACGGTGCCGCGGACCCCCTCGACCGTGATCCCGTTCTCGCCTCCGACCACGGTGACGTCCTCGACGCGGACGTCGTCGTGCCGGATCACGATCCCGCCGCGGACGACGGCGCCCGGCTCGCCCTCCAGCACCTCGCGCCGCGTGATCACGAGCGGCCCCCGGTGCACGCCCGCCTCGAGGTGGACGACCGGCGGTCGCCTCGCGTAGACGGTCGCCGCCGAGCCCGCGAGCGCGAGCACGACGCCCGCCGCCCCGACCGCGCCGAGCCGGCCGAGCTCGCCCCCGTCCTCCGCGTAGCCGGGGCGGAGCGCCGGGAACGCGGCCTGCGAGAGGAGGACGCTCGCGAGCCAGCCCGCGCCGAAGAGGCCGAGCGCGGGCAGGAACGGAACGTGCAGCCCGGCGCCGAGCACGATCGCCGTGACGAGGCCGAGCTCCGCGGCCCCGAGCGGGAGCGCGGCCCAGGCCGGCTGGTAGGGCAGCCGGTGCCACGCCTGCACGTCGAGGAGCACGCCGACGCCGGCCATCAGGGCGACGAGCTCGACCGGCCAGGCGCGGTGGAGGGCCGCCGCGAGCCCGCAGGCCGCGAGCAGCACCGGCAGGAGGGCCGTGAGGCGCGAGGAGACGCGTCCGGTCAGCGTGTACGACACGACCCGATCCTGGCGAGGAAGCGGTGCCCGGCGTAGCGCGCCCCGGCGAGCGTGTCGGCGGCCGGGAACGCCCACTGCGCCGGCACGCCCGCGAGGGCGAGCGTGCGGGTGTCGTCGGTGAGCGCCGGGACGGTGCAGTCGGGCGCGAGCACGATCCAGGCGCCGGCCGTCTCGAGGCCGTGCTCGCGGACGAGGGCCGCGAGCAGCGGGTCGTGGCGGTAGCCGCGCAGGAAGCCCGTCGCGCAGATCACCTGCTCGGTCCCGTCGACGGCGGCCTCGACCCGGAAGCGCCCCTCGGCGGCGGCGCGCGCGAGCGGCTCGTCGAACGCCCGCCCGGGCGGGTACGACGGCGCGAGCAGGGTGCGGAGGCGCGCGGCGCGCTCCGCGGGGCCGAGCGCGTGGAAGCCCGCGAGCCCGCGGCGCGAGAAGTAGGGGCGCGGGACGTTGAGCGGGCGCCGGAGCGGCTCGCGGCGCCGCACCGACACCACCTCCGCGCCCGCCGCGAGCGCGTTCAGCCACTCGGTCGCGGCCGCGAGCCCCGCGCCGACGACCGTGACGGTCGAGGCGTAGTCGTGCGGCTCGTACGCGTGCACGGCGCGCCGGTCCCCGCGCAGCTCGGCCGGCAGGTTGAGGCCCGGGTGGCCGGGCGCGACGAGGACGTGCCGGAAGGCGCCGTGGCCGTCGAGCTCGAAGCCGCCGTCGACGGCCCGCACCCGCTCGACGCGGCTTTCGACGACGCTCTCGTCCCACCCGCTCCGCGCGCGCCGCCGCTCGACGTGCTCGAGGAACTCCTCGACCGTCGGGTGGTAGCGGTCGGCGAGCGAGGCGACGAGGGGCCGGAGCGACCGCCGCCGGCGGGCGCCGGTGAAGGCGAGCCCGGGGAAGGAGGAGGGCCCGCAGTGGCCGTCGCTCTCGGAGCGCATCGCCCGCTGGCGGATCGCCTCGGCCCGTCTCCGCCAAACCGCCGCGGGGTCGCGCTCGGGCCCGAACACCGCGATCTGGCCGGGCTCGAGCCCGCCGCGGCGGAGCGCCTGGTAGACGGTGAAGCCGGCGAGCCCGGAACCGACGATCGCGACGGGCGTCACTTGACCGAGCCGGCGAGCAGCCCCTGCACGAAGTAGCGCTGGAAGGCGAAGAACACGGCCAGCGGCACGACGAGGGAGATGAACGACGCCGGCGCGATCACGTCGATGCTCGTGCCGAACTCGCGCAGCTGACCGAAGATCCAGACGGTGATCGGCTGCACGTTCTGACCGAAGGTCAGGGCGACGAGCAGGTCGTTCCACGTCCAGAGGAACTGGAAGATCGCGAGCGACGCGATCGCCGGCAGGCCGAGCGGCAGGATCAGCCGCAGGAAGATCCGGAGCTCCGAGGCGCCGTCGATGCGCGCCGACTCGAGGATGTCCTTCGGGATGCCGACGAAGAAGTTCCGGAGCAGGAAGACCGCGAACGGAAGGCCGAACGCGGCGTGGAAGAGCACGATGCTGAGCACCGTGTCGAAGATGCCGACCGAGTCGTAGAGCTTGAACATGGGGATCAGCGCCATCTGCAGCGGCACGACGAGCAGGCCGATCACGACGAGGAAGAGCCAGTCCCGGCCGGGGAACTCGAGCCACGCGAAGGCGTATCCCGCGAGCGCGCCGACGACGACGACGAGCACCGTGTTCCCGACCGCGATGTAGGCGGTCGTCTCGAGCGCGTCGGTGAGCCCGGCGTTGTGGAAGAGCGCGTCGTAGTTCGACCAGGTGGCGAGGCTCGGCTTCGAGAAGATCTGCCACCAGCCGCTCGACGCGAGCGACGAGGCCGGCAGGATCGAGGTGATGAAGAGCCCGATCGTCGGCACGAGCCAGAGCAGGCCGAGGAAGGCGAGCACGAGGTGCACCGGCGCCCTCGCGACGTACCGCAGGATCTTCGCGGCCGGGCTCTCGCGCGGCGTCGGCACCGCGATCGTCTCGGCGGCGGCGGCCATCAGCCCTCCCTCCTGAAGCGGCGGATGTTGAGCGCGAGCACCGGGACGACGAGCAGGAACAGGAAGACGGCGATCGCGGAGCCCTCCCCGAAGTTCTGGCCGCCCAGGAAGGCCGTCCGCCACATCGCGAGCGCGATCACGTTCGCGTCCGCCTGCGTCGACTCGGGCGCGAGCGAGATCACGAGGTCGAACACCTTGAGGACGTTGATGATCATCGTGACGAAGACGACGGAGAGCACCGGCGCGAGCAGGGGCACCGTGACGCGCCGGAACACCTGCAGCTCGGAGGCGCCGTCCGTCCGGGCGGCCTCGAGCACGTCTCGAGGCATCGCCGAGAGCCCCGCCGCGATCACGACCATCGCGAACCCCGCCCAGATCCAGATGTAGGCGATCAGGAGCGAAGGCGTGATCAGCTTCGCGCCGAGCCACGCGTAGCCGCCGAACGGCTTCGCGAACGTCTGCCGGTCGATGCCCGCCCGGTAGCTCCCCGGCGGCACGTCCTCGAAGCGGAAGGTGCCGTCGGCGCCGGTGGTCGCCCGCTTCACCACCTTCCCGGCCTCGTCCCGCAGGTCGACCGTCACCCCCGGCAGCCCGAGCTCGCCGGCCTCCACGACGCCGGGCGTGCCGCCGCCCGGCTTGAAGTCGCGCCAGACGACGCCGGCGACGGCGCCCTCCGCCGGCTGCGGCCGCACGGCCTGCGCCGCGCCCTCCGGGACGTCCTGCGGCGGGATCGCGGTCACGCCGAGGAGGGCGACGCGCCCCGGCTCGAGCGGGGCCTTCAGCACGAGCCCGCCGCGGCTCGGCTGCAGCCCCGGCGTCGAGGGGAGCGCCTCCGAGAGCACGCCGGCCGGGCTGAGCACGCCGGCGACGCTGCGTCCGAGCGCGTTGATCGCGCCCAGGTCGGGATCCTGCTGGTACAGGATCCGCCACGTGACGCCGGTGGCGAAGGCGGAGATCGCCATCGGCAGGAAGACGACGGTCTTGAAGGCGACCGCCCAGCGCACGCGCTCGGTGAGGACGCCGAAGACCAGGCCGATCGCGGTCACGAGCGCCGGCACGACCGCGACCCAGATCGCGTTGTTCTTGATCGCCGTGGTCAGGCTGGACGTCGTGAAGAGCGTCCGGTAGTTGTCGATCCCGACCCAGTGGCCGAGGAAGCCCGCCTGGCCGAAGAAGCTGCGCACGATCGTGTAGACGGCCGGGTAGACGATCCACACGCCGAGCAGGAAGAACGCCGGCGCGAGGAAGAGCGCGCCGGTCAGGTAGCGGGCGAGCCGGCCCGGCTCGCCCGCCGGGGGCGGAGCCGCCGGAAGCCGCGGCCCCGCCCTGCTCTCGACCGCGCTCAAGCCGCTACTTCCCCTTCTTGTAGGCCTTCGCGGCCGACGCCTCGAGCTGCTTCTGGATGCCGCCGACGTCGCTCGGGTTGCGGAGGAACTTCTGGAAGATCCCCCACTCGCCCTGACCGGTCGTCGCCCCGAACGACGCCGGCTGCTGGTCGGACATGTCGAACACGACCGACTTCGCCTTCTGGATCGGCACCTCGGTGGCCCTGGTGATCGGGTCCGGGAAGACGCTCGGGCTCATGTTGCGGTTGCCGGTGCCGAACCCGCCCGACTTCGCCCACGCGGCCGCCGCCTCCGGCGAGGCGAGGAACGTCATGAACGCGCGGATCGCCGGCGTGTCGCGGAAGGTCACGATCAGGTCGCCGCCGATCTCGACGCCGGTCGAGCCGGGCGACCCGGCCTTCGTCACCGGGAAGGGGAAGACGTTGAAGCCCGTGTTCGGCTTCGCCTTCGTCGACGAGAGGATGACGCCGCCGACGAAGTCGGCCTCGAACACCATCGCCGCCTTGGGCGGATCCGCGAACGCGTTCGTGACCGAGTCGTTGAAGCCGTACTGGAGCGCGCCGCTCGTGCCGCCGGCGATGTTCGAGGTGTCGCCGAGGATCTGCGCCATCGTCTTCAGCGCGGTCGTGACGGACGGGTCGGTCCACTTGATCCTGTGCGCGCTCAGGTCGGCGTACTTCGCCGGCCCGAACGTGCGCAGGTAGATGTTCTCGAACAGGTCGGTCAGCGTCCACCCGTCCGCGCCTCCGATCGAGAAGGCGGGCACGCCGGACGACTTCAGCGTCTTCGCGACCGACAGGAGCCGCGTCCACGTCTTCGGCGGCTGGACCCCGGCGGCCTTGAAGGTCGGCACGTTGTACCAGACGAGCGACTTGTTGGCGGCCTTGAAGACGAGCGCGTACGTCTTGCCGCCGAACGTCCCGAGCTGCACCCACGCGGGGGCGAAGTTCTTCGCGATCTCCTTCTTCGCGTAGGTGATCGGCTTAAGCTTGCCCTGGTCGGCGAGCTCCTTGACGTAGCCCGGCTGCGCGATGTCCGCCATGTCCGGCGGATGGCCGCCCGCGACGGCCGTGGCGAGCACGGTGGGCAGGTTGTTCCCGACGGGCTTGTACTTGACCTTCACGTTCGGGAAGGTCTTGTTGAACTCCTCGATCACGTCCGCGAACTGCTTCGCGCCGGACGAGGAGGTCCAGATCCCGTCGAACGTGATCGTGCCGGAGACGGCCGTGTTCCGCTTCGGTGCCTGCTTCCCGTTCGCGGCGGTGCTCTTCGAGCTTCCGCCGGCGGCGGAGGCGGCCACGGCGAGCGCGAGCGCGATCGCCGCGACGCCGAGGCCGCGGGCTTGGCGATGCTTCACGATGCGGCTCCTTTCGTCGTGCCTTCGATGCCGGGGGTCGGCGCGGCAGGGCCGGGGCCGGGCGTGCCGGAGCGCCGTACGGGACGCAGAACGGCTGCGATGACCGTCGATCCCCCCTTTTCGGCTGCACTTCGGGGCGGTCCTTCCCGCCCCGCGGGAACTCTATCGCCCGCCGCCTCTCAGCCCGTCGCGGCCGACCGGCGCAGGCGGCGCTCGTCGCCGACGCGGAGCGTGACCCGGTCCGAGTCGAAGCGCTCGAGCAGGAGCTGGGCGACGCGGCGCGACACGCCGAGCAGGTCGCGGTAGCGGGCGAGCGAGATCGTCCCCGCGCGGCCGCATTCGGCGACGAGGAGCTCGCGCGCCCGCCGGTACGCCTCGGGCGAGATCGCGAGGCCGCTCCCGAGCCGCACGAGCCGCCCCTCCCGCTCGAGCTGGCGCGCGAGCTGCGGCTCCACCTCGACCGGCTCGAACCCCGGCCCGAGCCGGAGCTCGTCTCCCCGGCCGGCGGAGCTCGGCCGCCGGCCGGGCAGGTAGAGGCGGGCGCCGACCCGCTCGAGGCCGAGCAGGGGGACGACGTCGGCCGCCCACGGCGCCTCGCCGACGAGCGCGCTCGCGGGCAGGCCCGGGTCGAGCTCGTCCTCGCGCGCCGCCAGGGCGGCGCGGGCGCGGGCGCGGAGGTCGGCCAGCCAGGCGGCGGAGAAGACCCAGCCGCCGGCGCGCTCGAGCCCGTCGGCGCCGAGGCCGCGGCGACGGAGCTCCTCCTCGCGCACGGGCGAGGCGACCGACGCACGGCCGACCCGCTCCGGGTCGGCGTGGCGGGGCGGCGCCGGGTCGAGCACGACCCCGCCGCCGAGCGTCGTCGCCCGCCGCAGTACGAAGCAGTCGCCGCGGGCGGAGACGACCGGCCGCTCGAGCCGGAGCTGGGCGTGCTCGTCGCCGATCCGGACGACGCGCGCCGGGACGGCGGAGGTGCCGTGGCAGACGAGCACGCGCGCGCCGTCGGCGACGGCGCCCTCGAGGAGGACGTCGAGGCGGTAGCTGACGGGATAGGCGCCGGGTGCGACGAGCGCGTCGCCGCGCGCCGGCCGGCGGCGGCGCTCGGCGGCGAGCGCGACCGCGACGCGCTGCCCCGCCTCGGCGCGCTCCACCGCCTCGCCGTGCACCTGCACGCCCCGGACGCGGACGCCGAAGCCGCCGGGCAGGACGTCGAGCCGGTCGCCCGCGGCGATCGCCCCGGACCAGAGCGTGCCGGTCGCCACCGTGCCCGCCCCCGGGAGGCTGAAGACCCGGTCGACGTACAGGCGCGTCGCGGCGTCGCGCCGGGGCCGGACCTCGGCGGCGCGGTCGAGCGCCGCGCGGAGCTCGTCGAGCCCCTCGCCGGTGACGGCGCTGACGCCGACCACCTCGGCGGCCGGGACGAGCTCGTGCGCCGCGGCCGCCGCCGCGGCCGCGCGCCCGCGGTCGACCGCGTCGACCTTCGTCACCGCCGCGACGCCGCGCTCGACGCCGAGCAGCCGCAGGATCTCGAGGTGCTCGAGCGTCTGAGCGCGCGGCCCCTCGCCGGCGTCGACGACGAGGAGGAAGAGGTCGATCCCGCTCGCGCCGGCGACCATCGTGCGGACGAAGCGCTCGTGGCCGGGGACGTCGACGACCGAGAGGCGGCGGCCGCTCGGCAGCTCGAGCAGCGCGTAGCCGAGCTCGATCGAGATCCCGCGCGCGCGCTCCTCGGGCAGCCGGTCGGTGTTCGTGCCCGTGAGCGCCTCGACGAGCGCCGTCTTGCCGTGGTCGATGTGGCCCGCGGTGCCGAGCGTCAGCGGCATGCGCGCACCGCGGCGGCGACGACGTCGACCTCGCGGTCGGAGATCGTGCGGCAGTCGAGGACGGTGCGGTCGCCGCGGACGAGCGCGACCACGGGCGGGTCGGCGAGCCGCAGGCGCCCGGCGAGCCCGGGCTCGAGCTCGACGCCGGCGCTCGGCAGGTCGAGCAGCGGGAGCGCGCCGCCGCCCGCGCGGGCGCTCGTCTCCACCACCTCGCCTCCGGTGAGCGCGGCCAGCCGTCCGGCGCGGGCACGCACCGCCTCGAGCGGCTCGCGGAGCAGGCGCAGCGCCGGGACCTCGGCGCTCGCGCGCTCGGGGTCGGCGTAGAGGAGGAGCGTCCCCTCGAGCGCGGCGAGGGTGAGCTTGTCCGGGCGGAGCGCGCGCTGGAGCGGGTGGCGGCGGAGGCGCGCGACGAGGCCGGCGCCGCCGCAGAGGATCCCGGCCTGAGGCCCGCCGAGGAGCTTGTCGCCCGAGAAGGCGACGAGACCCGCGCCGGCGGCGAGACTCTCCGCGACGAGCGGCTCGTCGCCGAACGGCACGAGGCTGCCCGAGCCGAGGTCGTCGACGAGCGGGAGGCCGTGCCGCGCCGCGACCGCGGCGAGCTCGCGCAGCGCCGGCCGCTCGGTGAAGCCGACCGTGCGGAAGTTCGACTGGTGGACGCGGAGGAGCAGCGCCGTCTCGGGGCCGATCGCGGCCTCGTAGTCGGCGGCGCGCGTCCGGTTCGTCGTCCCCACCTCGCGGAGGCGCGCCCCGGAGCGCGCGAGCACCTCCGGGATGCGGAAGCCGTCGCCGATCTCGATCAGCTCGCCCCGGGAGACGACCACCTCCCCGCCCTCGGCGAGCGCGGCGAGCGCGAGCAGCACCGCCGCGGCGTTGTTGTTGACGACGAGCGCGTCCTCGGCCCCGGTCAGCCGGCGGAGGATCGCCGCGAGGTGGTCGTGACGCGAGCCGCGCGCACCGGCGGCGACGTCGTACTCGAGGTTCGAGTAGCCGGAGGCGACCTCGCGGACGCGCTCGAGCGCGGCGGCGGCGAGCGGCGCCCGGCCGAGGTTCGTGTGCAGCACGACGCCGGTGGCGTTGACGACGCGGCGCAGCCGGGGCGCGGCCTGCTCGGCGGCGACCGCGAGCGTCCGCTCGGCGAGGTCGCCCGGGTCGTGACCCGCCGCGACCTCCTCGCGCGCGCGGGCGAGCGCCGCGCGAGCGGCGGCGACCGCGACCGCCCGCGGCAGGCCGGCGATCCTCTCCTCCCGCAGGAGCTCGTCGACGGACGGCAGCGACCGCAGGTCCACGCCTAGAGTGTAGGAACGTGAGCGCGACGGACGACATCCGGCTCACCGAGCTCGTCTCGTGCGGCGGCTGCGCGGCGAAGTACTCGGCGGCGCTGCTCGACGGGCTCGTCGGACGGCTCCCGCTCGAGGCCGACCCGAACCTGCTCGTCGGGCTCGCGCCGGCCGACGACGCGGCGGTGTACCGGCTCGACGACGAGCGCGCGCTCGTCTTCACGGTCGACTTCTTCCCTCCGATCGTCGACGACCCGGCCGACTTCGGCGCGATCGCGGCGGCGAACGCGCTCAACGACGTCTTCGCGATGGGCGCGACGCCGCTCGTCGCGCTCTCGGTGGCGGCGTTCCCCGAGTCCCTTCCCGCCGGTGTCGTCTCGGCCGTGCTGGAGGGCGCCGCGGAGAAGGTGCGCGAGGGCGGCGGCGTGCTCGCCGGCGGGCACACGCTCCGCGACGAGGAGCCGCTGTTCGGGCTCGCGGTCGCGGGGACGGTGGCGCCGGACGCGGTGTGGACGAAGGCGGGGGCGCGGCCGGGCGACCAGCTCTACCTGACGAAGCCGCTCGGCACCGGGATCCTCGTGCACGGCCGCAAGGAGGGCCGGATCGGCGACGAGGAGCTCGCGCCCGCGGTCGCGCTGATGAAGACGCTGAACGCGCAGGTCGCGGCGCTCCTGCGCGGGCTCGGCCCGAGCGCGGTCACGGACGTGACGGGGTTCGGACTGATCGGGCACGCGTACGAGCTGTCGGTGCGGAGCGGCGTCCGCGTCGACCTCGACGCGAAGGAGCTGCCGATCATCCCGGCGGCGATCGAGCTCGCCGGGCTCGGCGTCGTCACGGGCGGCGACTCCCGCAACCGCGACTACGTCGGCGACGCGCTCACCGTCGAGGGCGCCTCCGACATCCACCTGCGGCTCGGGTTCGACCCGCAGACCGCCGGCGGCCTCCTCGTCGCCCTCCCGCTCGAGCAGGCGGTGCGGTTCGAGCAGGCGCTCGTGCAGAACGAGATCCTCCCCTGCCGGGTCGGCGCGGTCGCCGAGGGCTCCGGCGTCCGCCTCTTCGTCTGAGCCCCCGCATCCGGAGCTCCGCGACACCCCGGGGTCAACGCTCGGGTGTCGCGCCGCGCGCCGAGAGGCGGGCGCGCTGGGGCTCGACGACGTAGCGCGGGTCGCGGGCCGACTGGAAGCCCGCCTCGAAGACCGACCAGCGCCGGGCGAGCTCGCCGGCGAGGACGAGCGCGCCGCCGGCGACGGCGGCGGCGCGCGAGCGGCCGCCGCGGCCGGCGAGGAGCGCCGCGCCGGCGAGCGCCGCCGCCCCCGCCGCGCGGGCGAGCCGGCCGGCGGCGCCTTGCCGGTAGGGCTCGCCGACGAAGCCGAGCCGCCGCTCCATCACCGCCGCCGCCGCCGTCCCCGCGAGCGCGCCGCCGACCGCGAGGCGCCGCGCCGGGCCGGCCTCGCCGGGCGGGAGGAGGAGCGCCGCCGCCGCGCCCGCCGAGGCCGCCGCGCTCGCGCCGAAGACGAAGGGCAGCTCGCGGCGGGCCTCGTGCCAGACGGGGACGGCGGTGTCGGCGAGGAGCGCCGCGGTGTACGTCGCGAGCGGGCCCCCGAGCGCCGCCGACGCCGCGGCCGGCACGAGCCGCAGGCGCGGGAGGATCCCGAGCGCCTCGCAGGCCGCCTCGGCGGTCGTGGCCGCGCCGGAGCCGGCGAGCACCCACGAGCCGACGCTCATCGGCGAGGTCACCTTGAAGACGCGCAGCATGTTGAGGAAGCGCTCCGGGCGGCCGAGGTCGGCGACGAGGAGCGCGGGGCTCGCGAGCTCGCCCGCCAGCCCGACCCACAGCGAGGTGCGCGCGAGCCGCTCCCGGCCCGTGACCCGGGCGGCGAAGCCGAGCACCGAGGAGGCGCCCGCGAGCCCGCCGGCGAAGAGGTAGAGCGGGATCTCCGGCTTCCACACCGGCTCCTTCAGGATGGGCCGGCCGTAGTACGACCGCGCCTCCCCGCGCGGCCGCGTGACCGACCCGTCCCGCACGCTCACCGCCGGCCTCCGAGCAGCGCGCCGGCGACTCCGGCCACGAGCGCCGCGGCGGCCACGGCGGCCGCGGCGTACAGCTCGGGCAGCCGCCGGGTGGGCACGACCGGGTCGGGCGGGAGCCCGTAGACCTCGGGCTCGTCGAGGAGGAGGAAGAACGCGCCGAAGCCGCCGACGCCGTCCTGTCCGTCCTCGCCGTAGAGCCGCGCGCCGTTCCACCCCTCGGACCGCAGCTTCTCGAGCCGCCGCTCCGCGCGCCCGCGCAGCTCGTCGAGCGGCCCGAACTGGATCGAGTCCGTCGGGCAGGCCTTCGCGCAGGCGGGCTCGTGGCCGCCCTTCGTGCGGTCGTAGCAGAGAGTGCACTTCCACACGCGGCCGTCGGGCTTGCCGGCGAACGGCCCGGGCCGGTCCGCGGCGGGCAGCTCGCGCCGGTCGATCACCCCGAACGGGCACGCGGGGACGCAGTAGCCGCAGCCGTTGCAGACGTCCTCCTGCACGACCACCGTGCCGAGCTCGGTGCGGAAGAGCGCGCCGGTCGGGCAGACGTCGAGGCAGGCGGCGTGCGTGCAGTGCTTGCACACGTCCGAGCTCATCAGCCAGCGCAGCGCGCCGTCCACGCGCTCCGGACCGTCGCCGTCGAGCCGCAGCGGCGCGCGCTGCTCGACGAACGCGACGTGGCGCCAGGCCTCGGAGCCGAGCGCGCTCGTGTTGTCGTAGGACTCGCCCGTCCAGCGGAGCTCGCGCTGCGGGATCAGGTTCCACTCCTTGCAGGCGACCTCGCACGCCTTGCAGCCGATGCAGACCGACGTGTCGGTGAAGAACCCGACGCGCTCCCGTGCCTCCTCGCCGTAGCTCTCGGGCCAGGCGAGCGGCGTCGACCGCTCCTCGAGCGAGCTCACGTCGCACGCTCCCCGGCGGGCTCCTGCGCCGCCGCGGTGCGCCCGTCGTCCTCCGCGAGCGCCCGCGCGCGCAGCCGGTCGACGAGCTCGACGAGCGCGGGCCCGCGCGGGCGCCGCCCCGCCCGGATGTCGCAGGTGAACGCCTTCACCTCCTGGATGTGCACGTTGGGGTCGAGCACGATCGCCGCCAGGTCGTTCGCGGAGCCGCCGACGGTCAGCCCCCTCGTGCCCCAGTGGTAGGGGAGCCCGACCTGGTGGACGCGCCGCCCCTGCACGCGAAGCGGCTTGATCCGGTCGGTGACGAGCACGCGCGCCTCGATCGCCGCGCGGCTCGTGACGATCGTCGCCCAGCCGCCGTGGTGCAGGCCGCGCAGCTCCGCCAGCTCGGGGTGCACCTCGACGAACAGCTCCGGCTGCAGCTCGGTCAGGTACGGCACCGTGCGCGACATCCCGCCCGCGGTGTGGTGCTCGGTCAGCCGGTAGGTGGTGACGACGAACGGGTAGACGCCGGCGCCGGGCTCGGCCCCGCTCGGGTTGGACGGGTTCTCGGGACGCTCGAAGCGCTGCCGGCGCGGGTTCGCGCGCTGCGGGTAGAGCGCGTTCGGGAGCGGCGACTCGTGCGGCTCGTAGTGGGTCGGCAGCGGTCCGTCCTCGAGCCCGTGCGGGACGTAGATCCAGCCGCGGCCGTCGGCCTGCATCACGAACGGGTGGTTCCCGGCGATCGCGTCGGGGCCGCGGTCGCGCCTCGACGGCCGGTAGTCGGGAGGCTTGTCCTCGTCGAAGTCGGGCACGTCCGTCCCGGTCCAGCGCCTCGCCTCCTCGTCCCACCAGACGTAGCGCTTGCGCTCGGACCACGGCCTCCCGTCGGGGTCGGCCGAGGCGCGGTTGTAGAGGAGCCGCCGGTTGGCCGGCCACGCCCACGCCCACTCCGGGGCGGCGTACGAGTCCTGCTCCCAGTGCGGCGTCCTGCGCGCCGCCCGGTTCTCGCCGCCCGCGAACACGCCGGAGTAGATCCAGCAGCCGCACGAGGTCGAGCCGTCGTCGCGCAGCTCCCGGTAGCCCGAGATCGCGTTGCCCTCGGCGTCGAAGCCGCTGATCTCCGCGAGCACCGCCTCCGCGCTCGGCTCCTCGTGCTCCCCGTGCGTCGGGTAGTCCCAGGTGAGGTCGAGCACCGGCCGGTCGCGCTCCTCGGCGCGGGCGGCGAGCTTCTCGCGGACGATGCGGCCGAGGTGGTAGTAGAACCAGAGCTCGGAGCGGCAGTCGCCCTTCGGCTCGACCGCCCGCTCGTGCCACTGGAGCAGCCGCTGCGTGTTCGTGAACGAGCCCTCCTTCTCGACGTGCGACGAGGCCGGGAGGAAGAACACCTCGGTCGGGATCTCCTCCGTGCGCAGCTCGCCGGTCTCGATCTCGGGACCGTCCTTCCAGAAGGACGCGGACTCGATCTCCACGAGGTCGCGGACGACGAGCCAGCGCAGCTTCGCCAGCGCGAGCCGGTGCAGCTTCGCGTGCGCCGAGCCGACCGCGGGGTTCTCGCCCACGACCACGAAGCCCTCGACCTTGCCGTCGAGCATGTCGAGGACGCAGCGGTAGATCGAGTTGTCCTCGTCGATGCGCGGCAGGTAGCCGAAGCAGAAGTCGTTCTCGGGCGTCGCCTTCTCGCCCCACGACGCCTTCAGGAGGCTGACGGCGTAGGCGCCGAAGTTGCCCCACCACCCGGCCGGCGACCTGTTCGCCTCGACGTAGCTGGCGAGGTCGTCGTAGGCGCCGACGTGCGGCATCGTCAGGTAGCCCGGGAGGATGTTGTAGAGCGTCGGAATGTCGGTCGAGCCCTGGATCGACGCGTGCCCGCGCAGCGCCATCACGCCGCCGCCGGGACGCCCGACGTTCCCGAGCAGGAGCTGGACGATCGCGGCGGTGCGGATGTACTGCACGCCGACGCTGTGCTGCGTCCAGCCGACCGAGTAGACGAACGCGCTCGTCCGCTCCCGCCCCGAGTTCTCGCAGAGCGCCTCCGCGACCGCGACGAACTGCTCGACGGAGCAGCCGCACGCGTCCGCGACGAACTCGGGCGTGTAGCGGGCGAAGTGGCGCCGCAGGATCTGGAAGACGCAGCGGGGATGGGTGAGCGACGGGTCCTCCTCCGGCGGCTCGCCTTGGCTGAGCGCGCTTCCGTGCCCGCCGTGGCCGCTCTGCTCGCCCTTCGGCGCGAACCCCTTCTCCCGCCGGCCGGCGGCGCCGTGCACGTCCATGCCGGCGTACTGCCAGCTCGAGCTGTCGTACTTCCCGCTCCTCGGGTCCCAGCCGGAGAAGAGCCCGTCGAGGTCCTCGGTGTCGGCGAACTCCTCGTTCACGATCACCGGCGCGTTCGTGTACTCGACGACGTAGTCGTGGAACCAGCGCTCGTGCTCGATCACGTAGTTGACGATCCCGCCGAGGAACGCGATGTCGCTGCCGGCGCGGATCCCCACCCAGCGCGTCGCCATGGCGCTCGTCCGCGTGAAGCGAGGGTCGACGTGGATCACCTGGGCGCCGCGCTCGCGCGCCTCGACCACCCACTGGAAGCCCACCGGGTGGTTCTCGGCCATGTTCGAGCCCATGATCACGATGCAGTCGGCGTTCGCCAGGTCCTGCTGGAACGTCGTCGCCCCGCCCCGGCCGAACGAGGTCCCCAGACCGGGGACCGTGGAGCTGTGTCATATGCGCGCCTGGTTCTCGATCTGCACGACGCCGAGCGCGGTCAGGAGCTTCTTGATCAGGTAGTTCTCCTCGTTGTCGAGCGTCGCGCCGCCGAGGCTCGCGATCCCGAGCGTCCGCCGGGTGGCGTCGCCGCCGGCGTCGGTCTCCTGCCAGGTGCGCGCGCGGGTCTCGACGATCCGGTCGGCGATCGTCTCCATCGCCTGCTCGAGCGGCAGCTCCTCCCAGTCGGTGCCGTAGGGCCGCCGGTACTTGACCCGGTACTCGCGTAGCGGGCTCGTCACGTAGCCCCGCGAGGCGGCGCCCTTCGGGCAGAGGCGGCCGCGCGAGATCGGGCTGCGCGGGTCGCCCTCGATCTGGGTGACCTCGCCGCCCTTGACGTAGACGAGCTGGCCGCAGCCGACGGCGCAGTAGGGGCAGATCGAGCCGACCACCGCGTCCGCCTCGTCGATCCGCGCGCGCAGCGCCTCGCTCCGCCGCGAGCGCACCGACCGGCCGAGCCCGAGCGGATCGCCCTCCCGGAGCTGCCGCACGAGGGGCCAGGAGCCGAGCGACGAGCGGAGGCTCACCGCCCGGCTCCCGCCGTCGCTACTGCCCGTGCTCGACGCCGGGCTCCGCCCACGGAAGCTCGAGCGGGTGCACGACGGTGCTCCCCGGCCTGTTCGCGGCCTTCTTCAGCTCTCCGGTCGGGAGGATCGCCTTGCCGCTCGCGGCGAGCGGCGTCACGGCGCTGATCACGCACCGGGCGGGGCCGGCCGCGCCGAGCGCGCAGGTCCAGGTGACGTAGGAGAGCCCGACCGTCCACCTCCCGAAGACGAGGCCGGGCGCGCCGGACGCCGGCGTCGGAACGGTGCCGTCCGCCTGGAGGATCCCGACGACGAAGAACGCGATCCAGAAGGCGCCCCAGGCGCCGTGCGCGACCGCCGCGACGCCGTCGCGCGCCTTGGCGGCCCACATGCCCCCGAACCTCCACGAGCTCGCAACCTCTCACATCGGGCTTCTCCGCTCCGAAGGACCGGGAAGCCGTCTCGGATCACGTCATGATGTGTCCCCGCGGGGCGCGCGCGAAACACCGGGCGCCGCCGCGCCCGCGCGGCTCAGCCCGGCTCCTCGAGCATCCCCTGGCCGATCGCGTAGCGCACGAGCTCGGCCCGGCTCGCGAGCCGGAGCTTCTGCATCACGTGCGCGCGGTGCGTCTCGGCGGTGCGGACGGAGATGAAGAGCTGCTTCGCGATCTCCTGGTTCGTGTAGCCGAGCGCGAGCAGCCGCAGCACCTCGCGCTCGCGGTCCGAGAGCGGGTCCTGCTCCGCGTGGCGCGCCGCCTCGGCCTCGGCCGCGACGAGCCTGGCCCCGAGCTCGGGGTGGACGTAGCGGCCGCCCGCAGCGACCTCGCGGATCGCGGTGACGACCTCCGCGTCGGCCGCCTCCTTGAGCACGTACCCGCTCGCCCCCGCGGCGAACGCCTCCCGCACGTAACGCGGGTCGTCCTGCATCGAGAGGACGAGCACCTTGAGGTCGGGGTGCTCGTGCAGCAGCTTCGGCACGCCTTCGAGCCCGGACTCGCCCGGCATCACGACGTCCATCAGGACGAGGTCCGGGTTCGTCGAGCGCGCCTCGAAGATCGCGTCGCGGACGGTGCCGGCCTCGCCGACCGTCTCCATGTCGGCCTCCGCGTCGATCAGGAGGCGCAGCCCCGACCGGACGACGGCGTGGTCGTCGACGACGAGGACACGGATCGTCACGGCAGCGGGACCTCGACGGCGAGCGTCGTCCCGGCGCCTTCGGCGGTCTCGACCAGGAGCGTCCCGCCGAGGAGCTCGACGCGCTCGCGCATCCCCTGGAGGCCGAACCCTTCGGCCGGGCGGTCCGGGTCGAAGCCCCGGCCGTCGTCCTCGATCACGAGCGCCACGCGGTCATTCTTGCGGGTGAGCAGGATGCTGACGCCGCGTGCGTGCGCGTGCTTGACCACGTTCGTGAGCGCCTCCTGCACGATCCGGTAGAGCGCGGTGGCCGCCTCGCCGGGAACCTGCTCCTCGCCGAGGCCGGCGACGAAGTCGACGGCGATCCCGGTCTGCTCGCGGAACGTCTCCGTGAGCCGCTCGACGGCCGCGACGAGGCCGAAGTCGTCGAGCGCCTTCGGCCGCAGCTCGACGGCGAGCCGGCGGACGTCCTGGAGCGTGTCGACCGCGAGCTGCCGGATCGACCGGACCGCCTCCCGCTCCTCCTCCCCGTCGACGAACTCCTCGAGCGAGCGCAGGCCGAGGAGGATCGAGGTCAGCGCCTGGCCGGTCTCGTCGTGCAGCTCGCGCGCGAGCCGCCGCCGCTCGAGCTCCTGGGCCGCGACCACCCGCCTGAGCGAGTCGCGCGCGACGCGCTCGGACAGGTCGACAGCGACCGCCGCACGCGAGGCGTACGTCTCGGCGAGCCGGAGGTCGTCGTCGCCGAAGCGGCGGCTCTCGGCGGAGAGCTTGTCGTGAGCGGCCAGCACCCCGATCTCGCGGCCCCGAACGAGCAGCGGCACCCAGAGCCCGGTGCGCGCGCCGAAGCGGCGTGTCGTCACCTGGTCGACCTCGGGGTCGTCGAGCACGGCGTCGACGCGCTCGCTCCGCCGGGCCGCGAGCACGCGGCCGCTCTTCGAGCCGTGCCGGTCGAGCTTCGTGCCCACGAGGCCCTCGGCGTCGACGCCCGCTGCGGCCGCGATGCGGAGGAGGTCGCGACCCTCGGGCAGCAGCACGAGCACGAGGCGCGCGTCGAGCAGCTCGCGCAGGCGCCGCGCGACGAGGTCGAGCAGCGCGCCGAGGTCGGTCTCGGTCGCGAGCGCGTTCCCGACCTCGTTCAGCGCCTCGAGCCGCTGCGACCACTGCGTGACCGCCTCGTAGAGGCGCACGTTCTCGATCGCGATCGCGGCCTGCGTCGCGAGCAGCGTGACGAGCTCCTCGTCCTCCTCGGTGAAGTCGCGCCCGCCGGCCTTCTCCGTGAGGTAGAGGTTGCCGTAGGCGACGCCGCGCAGGAGCACCGGCACGCCGAGGAAGGTGCGCATCGGCGGGTGGCCCGGGGGGAAGCCGAAGGCCCGGGGATCCTCGGTCAGGTCGTGGAGCCGGAGCGGCCGCGCCTCGCGGACGAGGACGCCGAGGATGCCGCGGCCCTCGGGCCGGTGCCCGATCTCGGCCTCGACCTCCGGCCCGACGCCGTGGGCGACGAAGCGCTCGAGGCGCGCGCCGCCCGGCTCGACCACCCCGAGCGCGGCGTACCGGGCCTCCGTCAGCTCAGCGGCGGCCTCGACGAGCCGCCGCAGGACGGCGTCGAGCGAGAGCTCGGAGCTGAGGGCGAGGCCCGCCTCGAACAGCGCCCGCAGCCGGTTGTCGGCCACCGTGCCGGTCACGCTCACATGATCGCGCGCGGAAGCCCGCAGGGCCGTCCGCGACCTTCCGCAGTCAGGCTGCGGCTTTCCCGCGAGCCTCGACGAGCTCCTCGGCCAGCTCGCGGAGGGCGCCGGGGCCCTCGACCGTGGAGATGCGGAGCCGCTCCCCGCCCCGGGAGACGAGCACGAGCGTGGGGCGGCTCCCGCCCGCGCCGGCGAGGCGCTCGAGGTAGACGTCCCCGAGGTCGGAGTAGCGCACGCTGCGGCCTCCGGGGACGAGGACGGCGTCCCGCTCGAGCTCGAGCCGGCCCGGCTCGTCGGGCCCGTCGTCCGCTCTGAGGACCACCGCGTACGTCATCACGCGCTCATCCTGGCCCCCCGGAGCCGCCGGGGCATCGGGGAGGGGGGCGGGCCGCCTGCGGGAAACCACGCGGGCGCGGTCGGGCCCGACGCCGATCCCGGCCTCCCCCGCCGCGGGCGGCGCGCGGCGGGCCGAGAGATCAGCGGCGGCACTGACCGAAGCTGCGGGCTTTCCACGATGGCCGCCGGGCCGCGGCCTGCGACGGTTCGGTGCATGAGCACCACGCTCCAGGAGCCGACGCTCCCCGACCTCGTTCTCTGCTGGCGTCTCGAGCGGCTGATCGCCGCCGGCTACCCGCGTCACAGCGCGCTCGCGCTGAGCGAGCAGAAGGACGTCGACCTCCACCTCGCGGTCCGCCTGCTCGAGACGGGTTGCCCGGTCGAGACGGCGCTCCGGATCCTGCTCTGACCCGGCGGCGGGGCGAGCCTAGCCGTCGCCGACGCGCAGGAGCCGCGAGCGGACGCTCACGACGCCCGGCACGCGGCGGACGAAGCCCGCGACGACCTCCACGTCCGCGTGGCCGTCGACGCGGCCGGACAGCGTCACCTCGCCGTCCGCCACCTCGACGCGCACGCTGCCGGGGTCGAGCCAGAGCCTGCGGGCGAGCACCTCCTCGCGGATCTCGCGCGCGATCTCCTCGTCGCTCCGGGCGAACGCGCGCACGAGGTCGGCGCGCGTCACGATGCCGACGAGGCGGCCGTCCGCCTCCGTCACCGGCAGCCGGTCGACCGACTCGCCGACCATCAGCTCGGCGGCGGAGACGAGCGGGCGCTCGGGGCCGATCGTGATCGCCGGGGCGCTCATCGCGTCCCTGACGGTGACGCGGGAGCCCCCCGCCTCGCAGGCGACGACGTCGGTCTCGGAGACGACCCCGACCACGCGGCCGCCGGCGTCCACGACGGGCAGCCCCGACACGCGGCGCTCGACGAGCAGCCGAGCCGCCTCCTTGAGCGAGGCGTCCGGAGGCACCGCCACGACCTCCCTGGTCATCGCGTCGGCGACCTTCACGGCTCCTCCCCCTTCCTCGCGGCCTCGAGCAGCAGCCGGCGCTCCGCGCGGTCGATCAGCCGCCGCGTGCGGTCGACCGCGTCGACGCTGACGGAGATCGCGTCGATCCCGGCGCGCACGAGGAGCTCGGTGTACTCGGGGTAGACGGACGGCGCCTGGCCGCAGATCGACGTCTTCAGGCCGAGCGCGCGCGCCCTCGGGATCAGCTCCTGCAGGTAGGCGACGACGGCCGGGTCGCGCTCGTCGAAGAGCTCTCCGAGCTCGGCCGAGTCGCGGTCGGCGCCGAGCAGGAGCTGGGTCAGGTCGTTCGACCCGATCGAGATCCCGGCCACGCCCAGCCCGGCGTAGCGCTCGAGGTTGAAGAGCACCGAGGGCACCTCGGCCATCACCCAGAGCTCGAAGCCCCGCCGGTCGAGCAGCCCGGACTCGGCGACGAGCGCCCGGCAGCGGGCGAGCTCGGCGGCCGTGCGGACGAACGGCAGCATCAGGTGGAGGTTCGTGTGGCCGGCGTCCCAGACGCGCCGGACCGCCTCGAGCTCGAGCAGGAACGCCTCCGGCTCGCGCGTGTAGCGGAGCGCGCCCCGGACGCCGATCATCGGGTTCGCCTCCTCGGGCTCGAAGCGCTCGCCGCCCTCGAGGTTGCGGAACTCGTTCGTGCGGAAGTCGGTCGTGCGGTAGGTGACCGGGCGGGGCGCGAAGCCGGCGGCGAAGGTGGTGAGCCCCTCGGCCATGCGCTCGACGAACTCCTCCGTGCGGCCCTGCTCGACGAGCAGGCGCGGGTGCTTCCCCTCGAGCGCCTCGAGCAGCATCATCTCGGCGCGCAGGAGCCCGACGCCGTCGACGTCGAGGCCGGCGGCCGCCGCGACCTGCGAGGGCTCGGAGAGGTTGAGGAGGAGGCTCGTTCCGGTCGGCTCCGCCGCGGCGGGCCGCGCGAGGGCGGGCTCGGCCGGGGCGGGCCGGGAGGGCGCGCGCGCGCCGGCGAGGACCCGGCCGTGCGTCGCGTCGACGGTGACGACCTCGCCGTCGTGCAGCTCCCGCGTCGCGGTCTGGGTCCCGACGACGCACGGGATGCCGAGCTCCCGCGAGACGATCGCGGCGTGGCAGGTCATCCCGCCCGAGTCGGTCACGATCGCGGCGGCGCGGCGCATCAGCGGCACCCAGTCCGGCGCCGTCATGTGCGTGACGAGGACGTCGCCGTCGGAGAACGTGCCGGCCTCTGAGAGCGTGCGCAGGATGCGCACGGGGCCGCTCGCCTCGCCGGGCGCGGCGCCGAGGCCGCTCGCGAGCACGGCCCCCTCGGGCGCGGACGCCGGCGCGGCGCCGCCGGCCGAGGTCACGGGCCGGGACTGGAGCATCCAGATCGTGCCGGCCGGGTCGATCGCCCACTCGGTGTCCTGCGGCGAGCCGTAGTGGCGCTCGATCCTCCGGCCGAGCTCGGCGAGCGCGCGCACCTCGGCGTCGGCGAGGGCGGGCGTCGCCGCCTCGTCGCGGCCGAGCTCGCGCACGACGGTGCCGCCGCCGGGGCGCGCGTCCACCGCGCGCTCCTTCGGGTGCGTCTCGGCGAGGAGGATCCGCAGCGTCTCCTTGTCGACGACGTAGCGGTCGGGGGAGACCCCGCCGCTCACGACCGCCTCCCCGAGCCCGAAGGAGCCCTCGATCACGAGACGGTCGGAGGCGCCGGTGGACGGGTCGACCGTGAACATCACGCCGGCGCGCGTCGACGGAACCTGCCGCTGGACGACGACGGCGATGTCCATCCCGGCCTGGCCGAAGCCGCGCTTCGCCCGGTAGAAGATGGTGCGGGCGCCGAAGAGCGACGACCAGCAGCGCCGCACGGCGGCGACGACCTCGTCGGCGCCGCAGGTGTTCAGGAAGGTCTCGTTCATGCCCGCGAAGGACGCCGCCTCGGTGTCCTCGGCGGTCGCCGACGAGCGCACCGCGACGGGCGCGTCCACGTCCCCTCCGGCGAGCTCCTCGTAGGCGCGGCGGATCGCGGCCTCGACGTCCTCCGGGACCGGCTCGGCCTCCACGAGGGCGCGCACGTCCCGCGCCGCCGCCTCGAGCGCGCCGGCGTCGTCCACGTCGACCCCGGCGAGCCGCTCCTCGATCCGCCCCCGGAGGCCCGTGCGGTCGACGAAGGCCGCGTACGCGGGCGCCCCGACGACGAACCCCGGCGGCACCGGCAGGCCCGCGGCGGTCAGCTCGCCGAGGTTCGCGCCCTTGCCGCCGGCGAACGCGACGTCCTCCCGGCGCAGGGCGGAGAACCGGCGGATCGCCGAGGCGGCGCGGGCCGTGCGACGCTCGGTCGTCGTCATCACCCGAACGATCCCGCGGCGCGCCCGCGACGGCATCGGGAGATGCGCCGACGCGAGGGCGGACAACTACGAACGCGGAAGCCGGGGGCGCGCGGATGCGGCCGCGCGGCGGGCGACGGACACTGTGCGGTCATGAGCATGCTCGCCGCTCCGCAGAAGACGCACGAGTTCTGGCGTGAGCGCCGGACCGGTGAGATCTGGGCCGTGGAGCTCGTCGACGGCGTCGTCGTCGGCTGCTGCGGCCCGCTCCACCACAAGGAGGTCGTCGCGAGCTACCTGCCGACGTTCGAGTACGCGCCCGCGGGCGCGGACCGGATCGAGGCGGGCCGCGACGGCTTCGACCTCGTCGATCCGGCCCTCGTCGACGCCGGAAGCTGAGCGTCGCGCTCCCGGTCGGCGCCCGGTCCGGGAGAAGCCGCGGCGCCGATCGGGGCCGGACCCGATGCCGCGCCCACGCGGGCGCGGAACGATGCACGCGACACCGCCGAGAGGAGGCTGACCGTGATCGCAACCCACGAGCTGACGGAGCTCCTCGAGCGCGAAGGGGTCGCCTTCGAGCTCCTGCCCCACCGCCGCACCGAGACCGCCGGCGACGAGGCCGCCGCGCTCGCCGTCGACCCGGCCGAGGTCGCGAAGACGATCGTCCTCTCGACCGGCAGGCGCCGCGTGCGCGCGGTGCTGCCCGCGAGCGAGCGCCTCGACGTCCACAAGCTGCGCGACCTGCTCGGGCTCGCCGAGACGCCGCGCCTCGTGAGCGAGGAGGAGCTCGCCGGCGCGTACCCGCTCTTCGAGGTGGGGGCGGTCCCGCCCGTCGGCGGACCCGCGGGCGACCGCGTCGTCGTCGACCGCCGGCTCGCGGAGCGGGACACGGTCGTGATCGAGGCCGGCTCGCACAGCGACTCGATCCGCCTCCGGACGACCGACCTCCTGGTGCTCGCGCAGGCCGAGATCGGCGACCTCTGCCGCTCCTGCTGAGGGCGGGCCCGGGCTCCGTCAGCGGCGCGCCGCGGGCTCGCCCGCCCGGCCCGGGACGAAGCGGTCGTCGAGCACCGCGAGGCCGCCGATCGCGAGCGCGGCGCCGACGAGGGCGGCTGCGAGCTCGGGCGGCCCCGGCACCGCCAGGGCGAAGAAGGCGCGCGCGAAGGGAACGGCGAGCGCGGCGACGTAGGCGGCGAGCAGCGCGGCGCAGAGGGCGGACACGCCCGCGCCGCGGCGCCGCCCCGAGGCCTCGAGCGCGAGGATCAGGTAGAGGCCGACGAGCACGAGGACCGTCACCGCGACGGTGCGGGCCTCGCGCAGCGGCGCGTCGAGGACGTTGAGCGAGAAGAGGTAGCTCGAGAGGACGCCGAGCCCGGCGGCGGTCCCGGCCGGGAGCGCGAAGCGCGCGAGGTCGCGCAGGAAGCCCTCGGAGCGCCAGCGGCCGCTGCTCGGGGCGAGGGCGAGGAAGAAGCCGGGGATCCCGATCGTCAGCGACGCCGCGAGCGTGAGCTGGCGCGGGAGCAGCGGGTACGCCGTGGGCGTCAGGCCGATCGAGAGGATCAGGAACGCGGCGAACGCGGACTTCGTCACGAACAGCTTCGCGACGCGCTGCACGTTGCGCAGGATCGTCCGTCCCTCGCCGACGAGCGCCGGCACCACGCCGAAGTCGCCCTCGAGCAGGACGAGGTCGGCGACCGTCCGCGCCATCTGCGTCCCGCTCCCCTGCGCGATCGCGAGCCGCGAGGCCTTGAGCGCGGGCACGTCGTTCACGCCGTCGCCGACCATGGCGACGTAGCGGCCGGCGTCGCGGAGCGCCTCGACGACCCGCCGCTTCCCCTCCGGCGAGATCCGGCCGAGGACGGCGTGCTCGAGCGCGACGCGCCTGAGCTCGGCGCCGTCGTCCGGCAGCGTGGAGGCGTCGTAGGCGGGGCCGCCGATCCCGACGTCCCGCGCGATCGCCGCCACCGTCTCGTGCCGGTCGCCGGAGAGCACCTTGAGCTCGACGCCCTGACGGCGGAGCCAGGCGACGGTCTCGCCCGCGCCCGGGCGCAGCTCCTCGGCGAGCAGGACGAGCCCGCGCGCCCGGGGCGCCGGCGCCTCGAGGTCGTCGCTCGTCCCGAACGCGAGCACGCGGCGGCCGCCCGCGACGCCGCGCTCGACCTCGGGGGCGAGGCCGTCGAGCGTGAAGTGCTCCGGGGCGCCGAGGACGTAGCCGACGCCGTCGATGCGGCCGCCACCGAAGCGCAGGCGCGACGAGAACGGCACCTCCTCCTCGAGCGGCGCCGGCTCGGCCGGGTAGGCGGCGGCGATCGCCGCGAGCGTCGGGTTCGAGACCGAGGCCGACGCCGCGTAGCGCCCGAGCTCCGCGGCGAGGCCCTCGGCGCCGACGAGCCCTGTCACCCGCGGGCGCGCCTCGGTCAGCGTGCCCGTCTTGTCGAGGCAGACGACGTCGACGGAGGCGAGCGACTCGATCGCGTTCAGCTGCTGCGCGAGCACGCCCCGGCGCGCCATCCGGACCGCGGCCACCGCGAAGGTGAGGCTCGTGAGCAGGATCAGCCCCTCCGGCACCATCGTCACGACCGCGGCGACCGCCGTCGGGACGGCCTGGTGCAGGCTCGTCTGCCGGTGCCGGAGCGCGTACCCGAGCACGGCCGCGAGCGGCACCATCACCCCGACGAGCGCGAAGAGCAGCCGGTTGAGCGCGCGCTCGAGCGGCGAGCGCGGGTGCCGGAACGTGCGCGCCACGCTCGCGAGCCGCTCGGCGTAGCTCTCGGCGCCGACGGCCGTGACGCGATACGCGCCGCTTCCCTCGACCGCGAAGGAGCCCGAGCGGACCTCCTCCCCGGGCCCGCGCGGCACCGGCGCCGACTCGCCGGTGAGGATCGACTCGTCGAGACGCAGCGCCGACGCCTGCTCGAGCACGCCGTCGGCGACGACCTGGTCGCCGGGCTCGACCGCGACGAGGTCGCCGGGCGCGAGCTCGTCGACCGGGACCGTGCGCACGTCGCCGTCGCCGACCACCTTCGCCCGCGGCGCGACGAGCGCGGTGAGCCGGTCGAGCGCCCGCTTCGCCCGCACCTCCTGCGCCGTGCCGATGCTCGCGTTGGCGACGAGCACGCCGATGAAGAGCGCGTCCTGCCACTCGCCGAACGCGAGCGTCATCCCGCCCGCGACGGCGAGGATGAGGTTGAAGACGGTGAAGACGTTGGCCCGGACGATGCTCGCGTAGGAGCGGCTCGACCGCGCCACGTCAGCCTCGCAGCGCGCGCAGCGCGTTCGCGATCACCGCGACGTCGATCGCCTCCTGGAGGAGCGCGCCCTCGACCGGCACGAGCAGCCCGAAGGCGGCGGCGATCATGGCGGCGAGCGAGAGGCCGATGCCGGCGAGGACGCTCTGGCGCGCGATCGCGAGCGAGCGCCGGCCGATCGCGACCGCGTCGGCGACGCGGTCGATCCGGTCGACGAGCACGACCGCGTCGGCCGACTCCGACGAGACGGTCGCCGCCTCGGAGCCCATCGCGATCCCGACGTCGGCGAGCGCGAGCGCCGGCGCGTCGTTGATGCCGTCGCCGACCATCACCACCGGGGCGAGCCCCTCGGCGGCGCGCACGGCGGCGACCACCTCGAGCTTGTCCTCCGGCGTCTGCTCGGAGTACACGCGGTCGAGGCCGAGCTCGGCCCCGACGGCCTCGGCCACCTCCGCGCGGTCGCCGGTGAGCATCGCCACGTGGACGACGCCCTGGCCGTGGAGCCGGTCGACGAGGCCGAGCGCGTCGCGCCGGGGCGGGTCGGCGAACTCGAGCCGGGCGGCCAGCCTCCCGTCGATCGCGACGAACGCGCGCCCGCGCCCGCCCGGCGGCGTCGCGTAGCCGAGGCTGCGCAGGAGCGAGTCGCTGCCCACGACCACCCTGTGCCCGCCGACCGTCCCCTCGACGCCGTGGCCGTGCCGCTCCTCGACGGCGTCCGGCAGCTCGAGCGCGAGCCCGCGCCCGCGGGCGGCGCGGACGAGGGCTGCGGCGAGCGGGTGGAGCGAGACCTGGTCGACCGACGCGGCGAGGCGGAGCGACTCGTCGGGGCCGAGGCCGTCGAGGCTCTCGACCGACTCGAGCCTGGGGATGCCGAGGGTGAGCGTCCCGGTCTTGTCGAGCAGGACCGTGCGCGCGGAGCCGAGCCGCTCGATCACGCCCGCCCCCTTGACGACGATCCCGGCCGCCGCCGCCCGGGAGATGCCCGACAGGAGCGCGATCGGCGCCGCGAGGATGAGCGGGCACGGCGTCGCGACGACGAAGACGGCGAGCGCGCGCACGGGGTCGCCGGAGGCCGCCCACGCGGCGCCGGCGACGACGGCCGTGAGCGGCAGGAACGCGGCCGCGTAGCGGTCGGCCATCCGCACGAACGGCGCGCGCTGCTCCTCGGCCAGGCGGACGAGGCGCACGAGCGCGGCGTACGCGCTCTCGGACGCCGGCCGGGCGGCGCGCACCCGGACGGTGCCGGAGCTGACGGTGCCGCTCCGGAGGGGCTCGCCGGCGCGGTAGAGCACGGGCAGGGACTCGCCCGTGAGCGCCGACTCGTCGACCACCGCCTCGGCGCTCTCGAGCACGCCGTCGACCGGCACGACCTCGCCCGCGCGCACGAGCACGAGGTCGCCGGCGGCGACCTGCTCGACCGGCACCTCCTCGAGCGCCTCGCCGCGGACGAGCGTCGCCACGCGCGGCGCCCGCGAGACGAGCGCGGTCAGCTCGCGGCGCGCACGCCGGCCGGCCCGCTCCTCGAGCGCGTTGCCGCCGGCGAGCATGAGCGCGATCACGGCGCCGGCGAGGTACTGCCCGAGCGCGAGCGCGCCCGCGATCGAGACGAGCGCGATCGCGTCCACGCCCACGTCCCGCCGGAGCAGGGTGCGCGCCACCGACCAGGCGAGGGCCGGCAGGAGCAGCGCCGCGGTCGCCGCCCACGCGGCGTCGGCGAGGGTTCCCTGCCCCGTGAGGTGGAGGAGCCCGCCCGCGGCGAGGCCCGCGAGGCACGCCGCGGCGAGGCCGGTCGCGGTGAGCCGGGCCTTCACGCCCGCCCCGCTCAGGCGTCGCAGCGCGCCGCGAGCTCGGCCCAGTCGGCGTCGACCTGCGTCTGGATCCGTTCCACGAGCGCCCGGTTCTCCGGCCGGAGCAGGTGCGCGAAGCGCGTCTGGCCCTCGAGCCAGCGCTCGACCGGCAGCCGGCGCCTCGGCTCGTACGTGAGCCGGTGGCGGCCCTCGACCACCTCGTACAGCGGCCAGAAGCAGCTCTCGACCGCCGCGTCGAGGATCGCCTTCCCGCGGCGGGGCTCGTGGCCCCAGCCGACGGGGCAGTCGGTGAGCACGTTCAGGAACGCCGGCCCGTCCACGGCCGCCGCGCGCTCGACCTTGCGCGAGAGGTCGTCCCAGTGCGAGGCGCACGCCTGCGCGACGTACGGCACGTGGTGCCCGACCGCGATCGCGGTCATGTCCTTGCGCCGCTGCGCCTTGCCGAAGCTCTCGTCGCCGACGGGGCTCGTCGTCGTCCCCGCGCCGAACGGCGTCGCGCCCGAGCGCTGCACGCCCGTGTTCATGTACGCCTCGTTGTCGTAGCAGACGAAGAGGAACCGGTGCCCGCGCTCGAGCGCGCCGGAGAGCGCCTGCAGCCCGATGTCGTAGGTGCCGCCGTCCCCCGCGAACGCGACGACGGCGATCCGCTCGCCGGCCGGGAGGGCGTTGCGGCGGCGGAGCGCCCGCTGCGCGCTGTCGATCCCGGCGGCGACGGCGGCGGCGTTCTCGAAGGCGACGTGCACCCAGGGCACGTTCCACGCGGTCGTCGGGTACCGCGTCGTCGCGACCTCGAGGCAGCCGGTCGCGTTCACGACGACGACCGGGCCCGGGACCGAGTCGAGGACGGTGCGCACCACCATCGGGATGCCGCAGCCCTGGCAGAGGGAGTGCCCGCCCCGGAGCGGCGGCACGCCGCGCTCGTTGCGCACGAGGGTCTTCAGCCGGCTCATCCCTCTCCCCTCACGCCGGCGTAGGCGGGCGCGCCGCCGGCGAGGATCGCGCGCACGTCCTCGGGGTGGAGGTCGCGGCCGCCGAGGCCGTAGACGTGGCCGTCGAGGGCGGCGCCGCTCCCGTAGATCGTCGCCGCGACCTCGGCCGCGAGCGGCGGCACGCCGCCGGGCGAGTCGGCGCGGTCGAGCACGGTCACGCGCGCCGCCCCCGCGAGCGCCCGGCGGATCTCGGCGGCGGGCAGCGGGCGGAAGGAGGTGAGCTTGAGGAGCCCGGCGCGGACGCCCTCCTCGCGGAGGTCGTCCACGGTGTCCTTCACCGTGCCCGCGGTCGAGCCGAGCGCGACGACCGCGTGGTCGGCGTCGTCCAGCCGGTAGGGCTCGAGCGCGCCGTAGCGGCGCCCGGAGAGCCGCTCGTACTCGGCGGCGAGCTCCTCGAGCACGCCGAGGGCGGCGGCGAGCGCCCCGGCCTGCGCCCGGCGCAGCTCGTAGTAGTAGTCGGGCATCGCGAACGGGCCGTGGGTCGACGGCTCGGCGAGGTCGAGCACCGAGTGCGGGATCTCGTACTCGCCGACGAAGGCGGACACGGCCTCGTCGGGGAGCAGCGACACGGGCTCGGCGGCGTGGGTGATGGTGAAGCCGTCGAGGCAGACCGCGACCGGCAGCAGGACGTCGGGATGCTCGGCCAGGCGGGGGGCGAGCACCGTCAGGTCGTACGCCTCCTGCGCGTTCTCGGCGAAGAGCTGCACGATCCCGGAGTCGCGGACGAGCATCGAGTCCGAGTGGTCGCAGTGGATGTTGATCGGGCCGGAGAGCGCGCGGTTGCCGACCGCCAGCACGAGCGGCGCGCGCATCGACGCGGCGATGTAGACGACCTCCGCCATCAGCGCGAGCCCCTGCGACGACGTCGCGGTGATCGTGCGCGCCCCCGCGAGCGCGGCGCCGATCGCGGCGCTCATCGCCGAGTGCTCCGACTCGACGTCGACGAGCTCCCCGTGCGCGCGGCCGTCGGCGACGAAGCGGGCGAACCCCTGGACGATCGGCGTCTGCGGCGTGATCGGGTAGACCGGGACGACATCCGGGTCGATCTGGCGCATCGCGTGCGCCACCGCCTCGCCGCCGGTGAGGAGGCGCGGTCTCACGCCGGCTCCTCGGGGACCATCGTGATCGCGCCGGTCGGGCAGACCTCCGCGCAGATCTCGCAGCCCTTGCAGTAGTCGTCGTCGAAGCCGGCGAACGCGTTCCCGCGCAGGACGACGGCGGAGTCGGGGCAGTGGAGCCAGCAGAGCAGGCAGTTCACGCACTGCGCCAGGTCGACGGCGGGCTTGACGCCGGTGCGCCAGCCGCCCGTGTGCGGCTGCTCGGCCTCGGACGGCACCACCGTCCCGCCGGGCTCGAGCGCCTGCCAGGGCTCTAGGCGAGGCATGCGTACCCCTCCGCGACCGCGGCGCGCACCCGGTCCTCGCCGAGCTTGCGCCCGAGCACCTGCGCGGCCGCGTCCTGGACGGCCTCGAGCGGCGGCTCGCCGAGCGCGGCGGCGGCCGCGCCGAGCATGACGAGGTTCGCGTCCCGCGCGGCCGGGACGCAGCGCACGGCCACGCGCTCGAGCCCTGGCGGGACGGTCTCGCCGCTCACGAGCACGAGGCCGTCCTCCCGCAGGCCCTCGGCGACGTCGACCTCGCGCACGAGCGTCGGCTCGAGCACGACGACGAGGTCCGGCTCGGTGACGCCGTCGTGACGGCGGATCGGCCGGTCGGAGAGGCGCGTGTAGGCGCGCAGCGGCGCGCCCCGGCGCTCGGGCCCGTACTCGGGGAAGGCCTGCACGCTCTTGCCGCGCTCGAGCAGGGCGAGGGCGAGCGCATGCGCGGCCGTCTTCGCGCCCTGCCCGGCGCGGGCGTGCCAGCGGACCTCGGCGAGGCGCCGCGGCGTCACGACGCGAGCCACCTGTCGATCGCGCGCGCCGCGCGCTTCGCGTCGCGCACCGCCTCGACGACGCTCGCGCCGCCGCTCGTGGCGTCGCCGCCGGCGAAGTACTTGGGATCCGGCGTCTGACCGGTCTCCGGGTCGGCGCCCGCGACGAGCTCGGCGAACTCCGGCCGGACGCGCTGGCCGATCGCCTCGACCGCGGTGTCGGCGCGCAGCGTGAACTCGCTCCCCGCGACCGGCCGGGGGCTGCGGCGGCCCGACTCGTCCGGCTCGCCGAGGGTCATCAGGCGGCACCGGACGGCCTCGAGCCGGTGCCCGCCGAGGAAGCCGACCGGCTCCGACAGCCACAGGAAGCGCACGCCCTCGGCCTCGGCCTCGTCCACCTCGTAGGCGTACGCCGGCATCTCGGCTCGGGTGCGCCGGTAGACGAGCGTGACGAGCTCGGCCCCGAGCCGCACGGCCTCGCGGGCGACGTCGATCGCCGTGTTGCCGCCGCCGATCACGACGACGTCGCGCCCGACGGCGGGCGGCTCGCCCGTCTTGAGCGCCTCGATGAAGGGGAGCGAGCGCCAGACGCCCGGGAGGTCGTCGCCCGGGTAGCGGACGTCCGCGTCGGCGCCCATGCCGACGCCGAGGAAGACCGCGTCGGCCGCGTCGAGCTCGGCGCGCTCGACGTGCTCGCCGAGCCGGAAGCGCACGCCCAGCGCCGCGAGGGCGGCCGCCTCCTCGGAGAGCGGCTCGCGCTCGATCCGGTAGGGGGCGATCGCGTAGCGGACGAGACCGCCGGGCTCGGGGTGCTCGTCGTAGACCGTGACCGAGTGCCCGAGCGCGGCGAGCTCGCCGGCGCACACGAGCCCGGCCGGCCCCGCGCCGACGACGGCGACGCGCCGGCCCGTGGGGGGCGCGGCGGCGCGCGCGAGCGTCGGCTCGCCGCCGAGGAGCAGCGCGTCGGTGGCGTGGCGCTGGAGGGCGCCGATGGCGATCGGGGCCCTGCCCTCGTGGTGGAGGACGCAGGCGCCCTCGCAGAGCACCTCGACCGGGCACACGCGCGCGCAGGTGCCGCCGAGGAGGTTCTCGGCGAAGATCGTGCGCGCCGCGCCGCGGCGGTCGCCGACCGCGAGGGCGCCCACGAAGCCGGGGACGTCGATCCCGGCGGGGCAGGCGGCCGCGCACGGCGCCGGGGCGTACGGGCCCCCGCAGCCGAGGCAGCGGTCGGCCTCCACGAGCGCCTCCTCGGCCGAGAGGGGCGGGCGGAGCTCCTGGGTGAGCGCGTCGGGAGCGGTTGCCATCGCCGTCATCGTGTCCCCCCTCCGGCTGCGGAACATCCGCGGGTCCGCGGCCCCGGCGTGCGGCGTTGCCGCAGACCGGGCCCGCCCCACTCAGGCCTTCCGCCGCCGCGCCGCGCGCGGCGGGCGGACGAGGGCGTCGCTGGAGGGGTAGAAGACGCTCTCGTGGCCGTCCTCCCAGCGCACCCGGAAGTGCGGCTGCCGCGGGCTTCCGAGCACCTCCAGGACCTCTCCCGTGCGAGTCGCCTCGCCGACCCGGTGGCCGCTGATCTCGACCACGTCGCCCACCTGCGGGGTCCGGCTTCTCACCGCCTCGTTCATGGCATCCACCTCCAAGCCGATTGCCGGCCCATCGTCGCCCCCGGACGCCCAGGCGGTCATCCGGCCGGGCACCGATCCGGCTGCGGCTTGTCACCGATCCCCGCGGGCGGTCCGGCGGACGGCTCCGCGCCCGCCCCGACGCGGGAGGCGGCCCCGTGGGCCATCCTGAGGACGTGAAGGCCTACCGCTTCGCCGAGCACGGGGGCGAGGTCGAGCTCGAGCTCGAGGCGCCCACCGCGGCGGGGATCTTCGAGGCGGCGGTCGCCGCGCTCGCCGAGCTCGTCTCGGCAGGCGCGGACGGCGAGCCGGCGCGCCGCGAGCTCGAGCTCCGCGGCGAGGATCCCGCGCTGCTCCTCGTCGACACCCTGAACGAGCTCGTCTACCTCGGCGAGGTCGAGGGGTTCGTGCCCGAGCGGCTGGAGGCGGTCGAGCTCGCGGGCGGCCGCCTGCGGGCGACCGTCGCCGGACGCCGCGGCCGCGCGCGGCCGCTCGTGAAGGCCGTCACGCTCAACAGCCTCGAGCTCGCCCAGGAGGAGGGGAGCTGGCATGGACGCGTCGTCCTCGACGTCTGACCGTCACCGCCTCGTCAGGCTCGACGAGAGCCTGTGGGAGATCCCGGCGCGCGCCCGGGCCGACATGCGCGTGCCCGCGCGCGTGTTCGCCGACGACGAGCTGGTCGCGGCGCTCGCGGGCGACCGCTCGCTCGAGCAGCTCGAGAACGTCGCCACGCTGCCCGGGATCGTCGAGGCCGCGCTCGCGATGCCCGACGTCCACCAGGGCTACGGCTTCCCCGTCGGCGGCGTCGCGGCGATGGAGCTGCCGGACGGCGTCGTCTCGCCGGGCGGCGTCGGCTACGACATCAACTGCGGCGTCCGGCTGCTCGCGCTGCCGCTCGGCGAGCGCGAGCTCGGCGCGCGGCGGGAGGCGCTCGTGCACGAGCTCTCGCGGGCGGTCCCGGCCGGCGCCGGCCGGGAGGGGCCGCTCGAGCTGGCGGCCGCCGAGCTCGACGGCGTGCTCCGCGAGGGGCCGCGGGCCCTCGTCGCCCGCGGCGTCGGCCGCGAGGACGACCTCGAGCGCACGGAGTCGGGAGGGCGCCTGCCGGGCGCCGACCCGGCGGCGGTCTCGGCGCGCGCCCGCGAGCGCGGGCGCGGCCAGCTCGGGACGGTCGGCTCCGGGAACCACTTCGTCGAGGTGCAGCGGGTCGACCGGGTCTTCGACCGCGACGCGGCCGCCGCCTTCGGCCTGGCGGAGGGTCAGGTGACCGTGCTCATCCACTCCGGCTCGCGCGGGCTCGGCCACCAGGTCTGCACCGACCACGTCCGCACGATGGACGCGGCCGGGCGCCGCTACGGCATCGAGCTCCCCGACCGGCAGCTCGCCTGCGCCCCGGCGTCGTCGCCGGAGGGCCGGGCGTACCTCGGGGCGATGGCGGCGGCGGCCAACTTCGCCTTCGCGAACCGGCACGCGCTCGCCCACGCCGTCCGGGGCGCCGTCGAGCGGGTCCTCGGCGCCTCCGCCGCCGCCGGGACGCGCCAGGTGTACGACGTCGCCCACAACGTCGCCAAGGTCGAGCGCCACGGCGGGCGGGACCTGCTCGTCCACCGCAAGGGTGCGACGCGGGCGTTCCCGGCCGGGTCGCCCGAGCTCCCGGACGCCTACCGCGGCGCCGGCCAGCCGGTCTTCATCCCGGGCAGCATGGGCACCGCGAGCTTCGTGCTCGCCGGGCTCCCGGGCTCGCTCGAGCGCTCGTTCGGGTCGGCCTGCCACGGCGCCGGCCGCGCGCTCTCGCGCACCGCCGCCCGCAAGCGGATCGGCGGGGCCGAGCTCCGCCGCACCCTCGAGGCGCAGGGGATCGTCGTGCGCTGCGCGTCGAACAAGGGCCTCGCCGAGGAGGCGCCCTTCGCCTACAAGGACGTGGAGCGGGTGGTCGAGGTGGTGGAGCGCGCGGGGCTCGCGGGCCGCGTGGCCCGCCTCGTCCCGATCGGCGTCGTCAAGGGCTGACCCGGCTCGGGCCGGCGGGCGGGCGCCTGCTGCGCCCCCGCCCGCGCCGGAGCGACGGCCGGCAGGCCGGCGGCGTCGAGCGCGAGCCGCGCGCGGTGGAAGGCCAGGGTCGACTCGGCGCCCTCGTTCACGTTCACCGCCTCCGCCCCGAGCCCGTCGGCGCAGCCGCCGGTGGCGAAGTCGTAGAGCGGGCGGCCCAGGTGGTTGCGCCCGACGAACCAGTCGAAGGCCGCCCGCGCTCGGGCCGCGTGCGCCGGGTCGCCCGTGAGGCCGAACGCGGCGATCTCCGCCTCGACGAGCGCGCCGGCGTCGAGCGGCTGCTCGTCGCCGCCCCCCGGGGCGGGCTCGTCCCGCCGGCGGCCCAGGTGGCCGGGCAGGCGCACGAACGGGCCGTCGAGGCCGCACTGGTCGCCGTACCAGCGCAGGCTCTCGAGCCCGACGCCGACGGCGTCGTCCCGCCCGGTCGCGGCGCCGCCGGCGAGGAGCGCCTGCGGAAGGCGGGCGTTGTCGTAGGCGAGCGCGTCCTCGAACCAGCGCCAGCCGGGAGCGGCGGCGCGGTCGTAGCTCTCGACCAGCCGGTCGACGAGCCGGTCGAGCACGCGGGCCGCCTCGGGCTCGAGGCGGTCGGGGTCGAGCCGCGCGAGGCCGAGCACGGCGTACGCCCCGGTCCGGAGGGACGGCTCGGCCCCCAGCGAGGCGACGAGGCGCGCGAGCAGGTCGCGGACGGGCACGACGAGCGCGGGCGCCCAGGCGGTGGCGAGCACCTCGCCGAGGGCCCAGATCGAGCGGCCGACGTGGTCGCCCACGTGCGGCCGGTCGAGCCAGCGGCGGTCGTAGCCCATGAAGTTGTGCATGCCGCCGCCGGCCGGGTCGGCGGCGGCGGCCAGGAACGCGAGCGCGCGGTGGAGCGCGGACGTCCAGGCCGGGCCGCCGTCGCGGCGGGCGAGCTCGTCCGCCACGATCACGAGCCGCGCGGCGTCGTCCACGCAGTACCCGTGCGCGCGGTTCGGGATCACGCCCTGCGCGTGCTGGACGATGCCGACGTCGTCGACGAGCGTCAGCAGGTGGTCGGTGCGGACGTCGGCGAGCTCGAGCGCGGCCGCCGGGAGGGCGGCGCGCCGCGGCGTGAGGGCGACCGCGTCCCGCAGGACGAGGGAGGTGGCCTCGGCGACGGACGGCCAGGCGTGGCCGGCGCCGACGCGCCTGGCCTCCCTCCTCGCCGCGGCGAGCGCGGCGGGGTCCTCGACGAACTCGCAGATCGCCCGCGCGAGCGCCTCCGGGTCGTCGAAGGGGACGAGCTTGCCCGCGCCGGAGCCGAGCAGCTCCTCGGCGTACCAGTAGGGCGTCGAGATCGCGGCGCAGCCCGCCGCGACGGCGAAGGTCAGCGTGCCCGACGCGACCTGCTCGCGGTTTCTGTACGGGGTCAGGAAGACGCGCGTCTCGGCCAGCAGGGCCGCGAGCTCCTCGAGCGAGAGGAAGCGGTCGTCGAACTCGACGTGGTCGCCGAGGCCGAGGTCGGCGATCAGCCGCTCGAGCTCGAGGCGGTAGCGCTCCCCCTCCCGCCGGGCGACCCCGGGATGGGTGCGGCCGCCGATCACGTAGTGGACGTGCGGGTGGCGCTCGGCGACGAGCCCGAGCGCCTCGATCGCCGTCTCGAGCCCCTTCCCGGGCGAGAGCAGGCCGAACGTCGAGAGCAGGAAGCGCTCGCGGCCGGCCCCGCCCGACGGGCCGCGGAGCGGCCGGCGCACGTCCGCGCGGCCGGCGCGCCCGAGCAGCGCCGGGGCGCCGTGCGGCACGACGGTGACCTTGCCCGCGTCGCACACGCCGAGCTCCTCGAGGAGGCGCGCCGCCGTCTCGGTCATCACGATCACGAACGCCGCCCGCTCGCAGAGCTCCGAGAGGACGCGGAGCTGGTTGCGCGACGGCCTCGAGAGCACGGTGTGGAGCGTGACGACGAGCGGCTGCTCGAGCTCCTGGGCGAACGAGAGGACGTACTCGCCGTCGGGGCCGCCGAAGATCCCGTACTCGTGCTGGAGGAGGACGACGTCGACGTCGAGGCGCCCGAGCAGCCGCGCCGCGCGGACGTAGTCCCCGCGCGCCTCCTGCTCGACGGTCGCGACGATCTCCGAGCGCTGCGGCCCGGCCGGCTCGTTCACGACCGCCACCGCGGAGACGGCGCGGATCCCGCGGGTGCCGCGGAGCGCGGTGCACAGGTCGAAGGCGAACGAGGCGATCCCGCAGGCTCGCGGCGGGTACGTCGAGAAGACGGCGGGGCGGATCGACTTCACGGGCGGCGCTCCGAGCATCGCCGGACGCCGGCGGCACGGTCGTCGGTAGGTTCCCTGACCGGGCTGCGGGAAACCCGCGCAGGCCCTTGCGTCCGGCCCAGCGACCTCGGGTCAGCTCGAGTGGCCGGCGAGCCAGCCGAGCAACTCACCGAGGCTGGCGGTCGCGACGCACACGGTCGTGTCGGCGGCACCGTAGTACACGCGGAGTGTATCCCCGTCGTCGAGGAGGATCCAGCCGCACGGGAACACGACCTGGGCGACGTCGCCGCTCCGCTCGTACGGGGCCTCGGGCCCGAAGATCCACTCGCTCGAGCGGGCGACCACGCGCTCGGGCCGCTCCGCGTCGAGCAGGGCCAGGCCGAGCCGGTAGATCGAGCCCGCGGCCGTGGTGCGGACCCCGTGGTAGAGGAGGAGCCAGCCCTGCGGGGTGAGCAGGGGAGGCGCGTTCAGGCCGACCTTGTGGGCGTCCCACCAGGCCCCCTCCCGCGCGTCCAGCAGGACGGCGTGGTCGCCCCAGTGGCGCAGGTCGGGGCTCCACGAGAGCCAGATGTCGGCCCGGTGCCTCGGCGTCGACGACACCGGCCGGTGGATCAGCGCGAAGCGGCCGCCGAACCGGCACGGGAACAGGGCGGCGTCCTTGTCCTCGGGAGGCATCAGGACGCCCCGCCGCCGGAAGGAGCGGAAGTCGCCCGTGGCGGCCAGGGCGACGAGCGGCCCGCCGGTCGAGTAGGCCGTGTACGCGATCAGGTACTCGTCCTCGCAGAGGGTGATCCTCGGGTCCTCGATCCCGAAGCGCTCGGAGGGGGAGCCGAGGTCGGGCAGCAGCACGCGCTCGGGCTCCACCGTCCAGCCGGTCAGGCCGTCGGCGCTGCGCGCCACGCACAGGTGGGAGATGCCCGTCCGGTCCTCGACCCGCACGAGCAGCAGCGTCTCCCCGTCGAGGCTCGCGGCGCCCGGGTTGAAGACCGCGTTGACCGTCTGGGGCCAGTCGGACGCGGTGAGGATCGGGTTCCCCTCGTAGCGGCGGAAGAGCATCTTCTCGCACCGTCAAGGGGCTGTCCGGAGCCGGGCCACGGCGACCGGCGCGCGGCACGCGCCGCGAGACGAGGACGCAGGAAGTCCCGATCCCGGCGAATCTCGGGACGACCGAGGACGCAGGATCGCGGCGCGTGACGCCTGCAAGGTGCCCTGGACCACTCTCCGAACAGGCCCTGAAGGGGTATGGCCCTCCATCCGATCGGGTCACAAGGATACGCTGTGCCTGAGCCCGAAGACTGTCGATAACCGTGTCTGTGGAAAGCGATTCGCGTAAGCGCCTCGAGCGGCGCCCGGTGGCCGTGCGCCGCGTCGCCGACGTGCCCGTGGTCGAGGCCGGGTCGGTTCCCGGCTACGGCCCCATCTTCAACGCCGGCGTGATCCTGGAGGAGGGCGTCTACCACCTGTTCGCCCGCGGCGTCCGGGCCGGGTACAGCCGCAACCCCGGCGCGGGGCCGCGCTTCCTCGACTACGTCTCGGACGTGCTCGTCTTCACCTCGGACGACGGGCGGGACTACAGGTTCCAGCAGGTGCTGGCGCGGAGCTCCCTCGCCGGCGTGAACTGCTACGAGGACCCGCGGCTGCAGCGCGTGCGGAGCGACGGCGCCGAGACGGTCGTGATGACCTACACCGACCTGCCCGCGCCCGGCACGGGGAGGCCCTGGCGGATCGGCGTGCACCGGCTCGGGTACGCGGACGGGCGCTTCTTCCTCAACCGCACCTCGGGACGGGTGATCGGGCCGGCCGGGACCGAGGACAAGGACGCCGTCATCTTCAACCTGCGCGACGGGCGCGTCGCGCTCGTCCACCGCGTGCACCCGAACATGCAGCTCGCCCTCTTCGACTCGCTCGAGGCGCTCTGGAGCTCGGACGCCGAGTACTGGGAGGGGCACATGAGCGAGCTCGACCGGCACACGATCATCGTCCCGGCCGAGGGCGCGCTCGGCGTCGGCGCCGGCCCGCCTCCCGTGGAGGTGGACGGCGAGCTCGTGCTCTTCTACCACGAGCGCGACCGCGACTCGCGCTACCTGACGAAGGCCGCCCTGCTCGACGACGTCACCGGGCGGGTCAAGGCGTCGCTCCCGGACCCGATCATGCAGCCGGAGCTCGACTGGGAGCGCAGCGGAGACGTCGACAACGTCGTCTACGTCCAGGGCGCCGTCGCGAGGGACGACGGCACGATCTACCTCACCTACGGCGCCGCCGACCGCTGCGTCGGCGCCGCCGAGCTCGACGGCCACGAGCTCGTGCGGGCGCTCCGCGCGGCCTGACCTCCGCTCTCCCCGGCCGGCCTCGCCGCGCCGGGATGCGGCGATCCCGCCGCGCGACTCGGGGCCGGCACCGATGCCTGCGGGCTGCGCCCGAGCGACGCTGGGGCGAGGCTCCCGCGACGAGAGGAGGAGAGATGACCGCGATCACGGCGTTCGGGCTCAGCGAGCAGCGCCTGCGCGACGGCCTCGAGGAGGAGCTCGTCCGGTCGATGCGCGCCGAGGGCAGCGTCCCGACGCTCCACGCCATCGCGGCGAGCATCGCGCGCATCCTCGAGCAGGACCACCTGCGCATGGCCGAGCAGCTCGAGGCGGCCGGGGTGAGGCTCGATCCGGCCCCGCCGGGGGACGGGCGCGCCGGGGAACCCTAGCCGCGCCGACTGCGGCGGGCGCGGAAGCCCCGCCCGTGCGGCCCGGAGGCGGGCTCCCCCATCGCCCGCCCGCGGCCGAGGATCCTCACGGGGAGGCGCAGCTCGCCGGGGCGGATGCCCCAGCAGCGCCGCCATCGCACCGAGAGCCTTCCCATCGCCCGGAAGCTTCGCGCGGGCCCGCCGCGGGGCGCATCGTGGCAGGACCGGATCCGGCCCCGGGAAAGCACCGGGTTCGGCGAGCGGCCGGCTGCGGGAAAGGGAAAGGGGAGAGCGGGAAGCGATGAGCGGCCGCGTCACGATCGGGCTCGCCGGCGACACGATGCTCGGCCGCGGCGTGGCGCGGGCGCTGCGGTCGGCCGGGCCCGGGGCGCTCTTCTCGGCCGGGGTCGTCGGCGCCGCCCGCGAGGCGGACCTGCTCGTGCTGAACCTCGAGTGCTGCGTGTCGGAGCGCGGGCGGCCCTGGCCCGACCCGCGCAAGCCGTTCTTCTTCCGCGCCCCGCCGGTCGCCGTGGAGGCGCTCGCCCTCCTCGGCGTGGACTGCGTCACGCTCGCGAACAACCACGCGCTCGACTTCGGCGCGGAGGCGCTGCTCGACACCTTCGAGCTGCTCGAGGGGGCCGGGATCGCCTGGGTCGGGGCCGGGCCGGAGCCGGCCCGCGCCCGGGCGCCGGTCGTGGTCGGAACGGACGGCTTCCGCCTCGGGGTGGTGGGCTTCACCGACCACCCTGCGGCGTACGCCGCCGCCCCCGGCCGTCCGGGGGTCGCCTACGCGGAGCTCCGGGACGGGCTCCCGGCCTGGGTGCCGGAGGCCGTGCGCTCCGCGGACGCCGACGCGGTGCTCGTCACCCCGCACTGGGGGCCGAACATGGCGACGGCGCCGCTGCCGCGGACGAGGCGCGCGGCCGCCGAGCTCCTCGCCGCCGGGGCGACCCTCGTCGCCGGCCACTCCGCCCACGTCTTCCAGGGCGTGGAGGGGCGGGTGCTCTACGACCTCGGCGACTTCGTCGACGACTACGCGACCGACCCCGACCTGCGCAACGACCTCGGCCTCCTCTTCCTCGTGACGCTCGAGGACGCCGTGCCGGTGCGGCTCGAGGCGCTGCCGCTCAAGCTCGAGTTCTGCCGGACCGAGCTCGCGGGCGGGGCCGACGCCGCCTGGATCCGGCGCCGCTTCCGCGCGGCCTGCGCCCGGCTCGGCGCCGACGCGCGGGAGGAGGAGGGCCGCCTCGTCGTGCGGCTCGGCGACGCGGGCCCTCAGCGGCGGGGCCCCGGCGCCGCCGCGTGACGCCGCGCCGCCGCCGAGGCGCCGGCGACCCCGAGCGCGCCGAGGGCGGCGCCCGCGAGCACGTCGAGCCAGAAGTGGTTTCCCGTCGCGATCAGGGAGAACCACACCCACACGGGCCAGAGCAGGGCCGCCGCCCGCCCGGCCGGCGACCGGACGACCGCCGCGAGCGTGGCCGCGAGCACGAGGGCGTCGGCCGCGTGGAGGCTGGGCATCGCCGCGTACGGGTTCGCGAGCAGCTCGACGAGGGGCGAGTGGAAGCTCACCGCCGACTCCGAGAGCGTGTCGGCGAAGCCGTGTCCCGGCACGAGGCGGGGCGGCGCGGTCGGGACCGCCGCGTAGCCGACGAGACCCGCCAGGTTGACGGCGAACAGGGTGTTCCGGAGCCGCAGGTACCCGTGGTTCCGGCGCAGGTACACCCACACGAGGCCGGCCGTCAGCACGAAGAACTGGGAGCCCCAGTAGGTCCAGTTGAGGGCGTCGACGAGCGGGCTCCCGGCGTCGAGCACGAGCCGCTGCACGTCGAGCTCGAAGAGCCCGCCGAGGCGGCTCTCGAGGGCGATCACCCGGCGCGCGTTGCGCAGCGCCTCGCCGGCGCCCCGGTCTGCGAACGCGCGCGCCACCTCGTAGCCGAGGCCGAAGCCGAGCCAGATCGCAGCCTGCCGGAGCAGGCCCGCGAGGCCGTCCGGGAGGAGGGGGGAGCGGCGTCCGGCCTCCGGGTGCGATCCGGTCGCGCGCCGAGGGCGCGCCGCGTCCGCCGCGAGGCGCCGGCGCGGCGGCCGGCGGTCCCTCGAGACGGGCGCGCGCGGCGGTTGCTCGAGCTCTGCGCCCATCGGGTTCGCAGACCCATCGTCGCCGCCGGCCGCCGGCCGGCCCTCGGGGCGCGGGCCGATCTCGCGTACGGGAAGCTACGGAGGGCCGCCGGCGCGCCGGCCGCCGGGTCGGTGGCATCGTGTCCGGCGAGGAGCCGGCAGATGATCGTCACGCTCCACGTCGCCACCGGCGCCCTCGCCGGGAACGCCACGCGCTCGCGCCGGGCCGCGCTCCTGCTCGGGCCGCTCCTGCACGCCCTCGGCGACGTCGTCCCGCACGAGGACATCGCCTCGCGGCGGTTCGAGACGGCCTCGGGGATCGTGTCGGTGCTCGCCCTCGCCGCCGTCCACGGGCCGCTCGACCCGGTCACGCTCGGCGCCGTCTCCGCCTCCGCGCCCGACCTCGAGCACGTCCTCCCGCTCCCGCGGCCGGGCGGGAAGGCGCTCTTCCCGACCCACCGCGGCTCGCCGCCGATTCGCCCGCGCGGGCTCCCGGCCTGGGTGCAGCTGGCGCTCGCGGGCGCGATCCTCGCGCGGCTCCTCCGCGCGCCCGCGGCGCGCCGGCCCCGGGCGTAGCTCCCCGCCCGGCGGTCGGCGCGGGCGCACGGCGGTGCGGCTCCACGCCGAGAGCCGGCGCCGCCGGACGGGAGGGCCCTGCGAACGCTGCCGGAGGCGGTGCGGTGCGGAAAGCCCGCAGCCCGGAGCGGGGAGGCACCGATGTGGCCCCGCCCCGCCCCGCCTGAGACTGAGGGCGCATGTCCGAGCCCTCGCCCAACGGGTCGCGCCCCGCACGCCGCCGCCTCGAGCTTCGCCCTCGGGAGCTGCGCCGTCGCGTCGACCCGGAGCGGCTCCGGTTCTCGAGCACGGCCGAGGTCGAGCCGCTGATCGGGACGGTCGGCCAGCCGCGGGCGCTCGACGCGATCGAATTCGGGCTCGCCGTCGACCGGGGCGGCTTCAACGTCTTCGTCGCGGGCGAGGCCGGCTCCGGCCGCCTCACCACCGTGCTCGACACCCTCGAGGCCCGCGCGGCGGGGATGCCGCCCCCGCCCGACTGGGTCTACGTCCACAACTTCGCCGCGCCCGACCGCCCCCGCGCGATCTCGCTCCCGGCCGGGGACGGAACCCGCCTGGCGCGCGCCATGGACAGCTTCGTCGAGACGGTCAAGCGCGAGCTCCCGCGCGCCTTCGAGAGCGAGGAGTACGAGCGCCGCGAGCGCGAGCTCGCGGGCGAGATCGGCGAGCGGCGGGCGACGCTCGAGCACGAGCTCGACCGCTTCGCGGAGGACCGCAGCTTCGCCGTGCGCCAGACGCCCACCGGGATCGTGTCGATGCCGCTCGTCGACGGGAAGCCGCTCTCGCGCGAGGAGTTCGGGCGCCTCCCCCCCGAGCGGCAGGCGGAGATCGCGAGGGCGACGGCGGAGATGGAGGAGCGGGTCGCCGGGTTCGTGCACCGGCTGCGCGAGCTCGAGAAGGAGACCGCCGAGCGGATGCAGCGGCTCGACCGCGAGGTCGCGCTGTTCGCCACCGGCCCCCTCTTCCGCGAGCTCGAGGACGAGTTCGGCGGCGTTCCGGAGGTGCTCGCCTACCTCGAGCAGGTCAAGGAGGACCTGCTCGAGCACGTGCCCGAGCTCCGGGGCGCCGGCGACCTGCCGTTCCCCCTCGCCGCGCTCGCCGGCCAGCGTCCGGAGCGCGTGCAGTTCCGGGTCAACGTCCTCGTCGACAACTCCGCCCTCCGCGGCGCTCCGGTCGTCGTGGAGCGCAACCCGACCTACTACAACCTCGTCGGCCGCGTCCAGTACCGCGCCTCGTTCGGCGCGATGGTGACCGACTTCCGCGAGATCAAGCCCGGGGCGCTGCAGCGGGCGAACGGCGGCTTCCTCGTGCTCGAGGCGCTCGACGTGCTCCGGCACCCGTTCGCCTGGGACGCGCTGGAGCGCGCCCTGCGCAGCCGCGAGGTGCGGATCGAGAACCTCGGCGAGGAGCTGAGCGCGCTGCCGAGCGCGAGCCTGCGCCCGGAGCCGATCCCGATCGACGTCAAGGTCGTCCTCCTCGGCTCGAGCCAGCTCTACCACCTCCTCTACGCCCTCGACGAGGGCTTCCGCGAGCTCTTCAAGGTGAAGGCGCACTTCGCCCCCGAGCTCGACTGGTCGGCCGCGCACGAGCGCAGCTACGCCGCGTTCGTCAGCAGGTGCGTGCGCGACGGCGGCCTCCTGCACTTCGACCGCGGCGCGGTCGCCCGGGTGATCGAGCACGGCGGGCGGCTGCGCGAGAGCCAGCGCAAGCTGTCCGCGCGCCTGCAGGAGGTCGCCGACCTCGTCTCCGAGGCGAGCTTCCGCGCGCGCGAGGCGGGCCACCCGCTCGTCACCGGCGACGACGTCGCGCTCGCCGTGCGCAAGCGCGACTACCGGACGAACCTGCTCGAGGAGCGCGTCCGCGAGCTGATCGCCGACGGGACGATCGCGATCGAGACGAGCGGCCGCCGGGTCGGCCAGGTGAACGGGCTCTCGATCGTCGACCTCGGCGACCACGGCTTCGGCCTCCCGGCCCGGGTGAGCGCCCGGGTCGCGGTGGGCCGCGGGCAGGTCGCGAGCATCGAGCGCGAGATCGAGCTCTCCGGGCCGATCCACTCGAAGGGCGTCCTCATCCTGTCGGGCTACCTCGCCTCGACCTACGGGCAGGAGCGGCCGCTCGCGCTCTCGGCCACGCTGACGTTCGAGCAGTCCTACGACGAGGTCGAGGGCGACTCCGCCTCGTCGACCGAGCTGTACGCGCTCCTCTCCGCCCTCTCCGGCCTGCCGCTCGACCAGGGGATCGCGGTGACGGGCTCGGTCGACCAGAACGGCAACGTCCAGGCCGTCGGCGGCGTGACCCGGAAGGTCGAGGGCTTCTTCGCCACGTGCAGGGCGAGGGGCCTCGACGGGAGCCAGGGCGTCGTCATCCCCGCGGCGAACGTCCCGAACCTGATGCTCGACGACGAGGTCGTCGACGCGGTCCGCGAGGGCCGGTTCCACGTCTGGGCGGTGAGGACGGTCGACGAGGGCATCTCGCTCCTCACCGGCCGGCCGGCCGGCCGGCGCGGCGCGGACGGCCGCTACCCGCCGGGGAGCGTCCACCGCCTCGTCTCCGAGCGGCTCGAGCAGTACGCCGAGCGGCTGCGCGCGTTCGCCGCGACGGGGCCCGACGGGGCAGGCGCGGCGGAGCCCGCGCGGCGCCGCTCCCGGGCGTAGAGGGGACGCGGCTCAGCGGCCGCGGAGCCGCGGCAGGACCTGCTCGCCGTACACGCGGACGGCCTCGAGCACGTTCGGCCCCGGTCTCGCCGGCGCGACCGTCGCCGGCGCCGGCGCGGCGCGCTGAGGGCCGCGCGGTCCTACCGCCGGGCGCCGTCGCCCGCCCGCGCGGGGCCGCGGACGATCACGACCGGGCAGCGGGCGTGCTGGGCGCAGGCCTGGCCGACCGAGCCGAGGAGCAGCCCGCCGAACCCGCCCCGGCCGCGGGAGCCGACCACGAGCAGCTCGGCGTCGGCCGCGGCCGCGACGAGGCACTCGGCGGGGTGCCCCTCGACGACCTGCTGCTCGACGGCGCCGGGCGCCGAGGTCGCCTGCGCGACCGCGGCGGCCAGCCGTTCCTGCGCGACCCGGCGCAGCTCGCTCGGCTCGACGAGCGAGGGGTCGAAGCCCGAGCCGAGCACGAACGGGTCGCCGGCGGCGAGGAGCGGCGGCAGCTGCCAGGCGAGGACGGCGCGCACGGAGGTGCCGCGGAGGCGGCCCTCCTCGAGCGCGAAGCGAAGGGCCTCGATCGACTCGGGCGAGCCGTCGACGCCGGCGACCACGGGCACTCGCTCCTCCTTTCCCTCGTCCACGAGCTCAGGAAGCTCTCACAGGATGACGCACCGGGAGCCGCCGCGCCGCCGTCGCGCCCTCGACTCGCGTCACGCGCCCGTCCTCGAGCCGGAGCACCCGGTCGGCGATCGCCCGCAGGCGCTCGTCGTGCGAGACGACCACCGCGGCGCTGCGCTGCCGGTGGGCGAGCCTCCGGAGGAGCGCCATCACGTCGCGTCCGTGACGGGTGTCGAGGTTCGCGGTCGGCTCGTCGGCGAGCAGCAGGGGCGGGTCGTTCGCGAGCGCCCGCGCGATCGCGACGCGCTGGCGCTCGCCGGCCGAGAGGGCGTGCGCCGGGAAGTGCAGCCGCCCGCCGAGGCCCGCGTCCTCGAGGAGCGCCCGCGCCCGCCTCGCCGCGGCCTCTCCCTTGACGCCGCCGATGTTGAGCGCCACCTCGACGTTCTCCTGCGCGCTCAGCGTGTCGAGCAGGTTGAAGGTCTGGAACACGAACCCGACGAGGGTGCGGCGGACGCGCGGCTGCTCGCGCGGCGGCAGCGCGGTCACGTCCAGGCCGTCGATCTCGATCCGTCCGGACGTCGGCCGCAGCAGGCAGCCGATCATCGTCAAGAGCGTCGTCTTCCCGGAGCCGGACGGGCCCATCACGAGCACGATCTCTCCCGGCCCGACGTCGAGGTCGACGCCGGCGACCGCGGTGACCTGGGTCCGGCCCGTGCCGAACACCTTCGTCAGGCCCCTGGCCCGGAGGAGCGGCTCGCCGGTCATGCGCGGAAGACCATCGCGGGGTCGATCCGGTCGAGCCGGCGCACGGGGACGAACGAGGCGACGACCGACGTCGCGAGCGCCGCGACGAACACCCCGAGCACGTCGAGCGCGCGGAGCTCGGTGACGAACTCCGGGACGGAGCGGCCGATCCGGTCTGCGACCGCCGCCGACACCGCGATCCCGAGCAGCGAGCCGGTGAGGCCGACGGCGACGCTCTGCCAGACGACGATCCGGTAGAGGAACGACGCCGGAGCGCCGACCGCCTTGAGCACGCCGAAGTCTCGCGCCTTCTCGACCGTCGCGGTGTAGGTCGTGAGCGCGATCACCGCGCCCCCGACCACGAAGCCGATGCCGACGAGGACGCCCACCACGCTGAGGAAGCCGCTCGAGACGAGCCGGCTGAACGCGCTCGAGAACTCGGCGCCCGTGTGCGCCTCCGAGCGCGGCACGGCGGCGACCGCTGCGCGGCCGACCGCGTCGAGGTCGGCGCCGCGGGACGTCACGAGCAGGTAGTAGCTCACCCGTCCGGGCTCGCCGAGGAGCGCCGCGCCCTCGGCGGGGTTGAAGAAGGAGAACTGCACGATCTTGTTGCCGCCGCTCGTCGGCGGGTCGACGACCACGCGCCGCCCGAGCACGTCGAGGCGGTCGCCGGCGCCCGCTCCGAGCTCCCCGGCGAGGACGCGGTCGATCACCACGTGACCCGGCGCGGGGAAGTAGCGACGCGCCTCGGCGGGCAGCGACAGCCCCCGCGGCGCCTCGATCGCCATCGCGTAGGTGTCGACGCGGCCGCCGCCGGGCGCCGTGAAGGCGAGGTGCCGCGCGTAGACCGGCAGTGCCGCGACCACGCCGGGCAGGCGCGCGAGCCGGGCCTCGCGGCCCGCGGGTACGAGCGAGGTCGAGTGGAACGGGTCGGTCGTCCCCGTCTGGGCGACCCAGAGCTCGCCCGGGAGCCGCGAGTACACGGAGCCGGCGCCGCTCCAGCCGCGGTAGAGGCCGACCACGATCAGGACGAGGAGGACGGCGAACGCGACCCCGCCCACCGACATCGCGAACCGGCCCTTCTCGGCGAGCAGGTTCCGGCGCGCGACGGGGACCACGACCGTATCGTCGCCGGCCGGGGCGGCCGCCCCATCGGCGCAAGCCCGCATCGCGGCTGCGGAAAGTCCGGCGGGCGAGAGAGAAAAGAGGCCCGCTCTTCGCGGGCCTCGTCGACCTTCGCGGGGCCGGTGTCGCTTTCGTCCCCTTCGCCGGAGGAGCATTCGGTGGGTTCTGCCTGGTGCCCCCTCGACGGAGCTTCGTCCTACTCGCGATCCGTGCTCGGTGCACCGTGGAGTATCGCTCGCGCCGGCGCCCCGCCGCGTCCGCGCGCCCGCGGAATTGGGAACGTGCAAACTACGGGTCGTGACGCTCGCCGCCGCGGCCGCGACCGCCGTCCTCGCCACCGGCCTCGCCGGGGGCGCGGCCGCGCCGGTCAAGGTCACGCTCGCGGCGCCCGGCCACACGCCCAAGGTCGGCGTCCGCTGGCACTACACCGTGCGCGCGACCGCGGGCGGCAAGCCGGTCGCGGGCAGGATCACCGTGCAGATCGTCGACCCGGTCGGCGGCCGCCACGCGGTCGAGTTCGGCAGGAGCACGAAGAAGATCGTCCGGTGGCCGTTCCGTGGGGTCTTCCGCGACTACGTCATCTGGCCGGCGAGCTCCCGCGGCGTCCCCCTCACGTTCCACGTCCTCGTGACCGTGGGCAAGGCGAGGAGGGTCGTCGACTACCGGGTGACGCCGCACGGGTGAGCGACGGCGCGGCGATCGCCGTCGATGGCGTGCGCAAGTCGTTCGAGGGCGGGCGGGTGCAGGCGCTGCGAGACGTGTCGTTCCGGGTCGAGCCGGGCGAGCTCGTCGCGCTCACCGGCGCCTCCGGGTCCGGGAAGAGCACGCTCCTCAACCTGATCGGCGCCCTCGACCGGCCGGACGCCGGTACGATCGTGGTCGACGGACAGCGCCTCGACGAGCTCGACGACCCGGCGGAGTACCGCGCGGCGACGATCGGCTTCGTGTTCCAGGCCCACAACCTGCTGCCGACGCTGACCGCGTCCGAGAACGTCGAGGTGGCGATGTTCGGCCGGCGCGGCCGGCGCGAGCGCGCGGCCCGGGCGCTCGCCCTGCTCGGCGAGGTCGGCCTCGCGGAGCGCGTCGGCGCGCGGCCCGCCGTCCTCTCGGGCGGGGAGCGCCAGCGGGTCGCGATCGCGAGGGCGCTCGCGAACGAGCCTCGCCTGCTGCTCGCCGACGAGCCGACCGGCTCGCTCGACTCGGCCACGGGCCGCCAGGTGCTCGGCCTGCTCGAGGAGCTGCGCGGGCAGCACGGCATGACGATCCTGCTCGTCACGAACGACGACGAGGTCGCCGCTCACGCCGACCGGCGGCTGCGTCTGCGCGACGGCGTCATTCGTGCCGAAGCGCCTCGATCGGCGTCAGCCTGATCGCCCACCAAGCCGGGTAGAGGGCGCCGATCACGCCGACGCCGAGCGCGAAGGCGAGGCCCCAGGCGAACGTCGAGGCGGTGTAGGTCGGGCTGATCAGGCCGGAGAGGGTGCTGCGGTCGACGAACGCGTCCGCCGCGAGGACGCCCAGGGCGCAGCCGACCCCGAGCGCGAGCAGGCAGATGCCGACCGCCTCCGAGACGACCAGGACCCCGACGCGGCCGCTCGACCACCCGACCGCGCGCAGGATCCCGATCTCGCGCGTGCGCTCGAACACGGACATCGCCATCGTGTTGGTGACCCCGATCCCCCCGACGATGAGCGCGAGCAGCGACACGATCCAGCCCGTCGAGATGATCAGCCGGCTCGAGGTGTCGATCTTGATCGCCTGACCCGGCTCCGTGATCGCCGCGATGCCCGGGTAGCGCCGCTCGAGCCGGTCGGCGACGTCCTTCACGCGGTGGCCGAGCTCGACGGCGACGCCGACCGAGGTGACCTCGCCGGGACGCTTCGCGAGCGCCTCGACCGTGCGCAGGGGGAGCACGACGCCGAGGTCCTCGAAGCGGTCGCCCGAGTGGTAGACGCCGCCGACGCGGAAGGGCCGGCCGGCGATCCGCACGACCTCGCCGACCCTCCTGCCGGAGTGGTCGCCCGCCATCACCTCGCCGCGCTCGCCCTCGACCACGACGAGCCGCCGGTAGGCGAACTCGTCCGGGTCGAGCCCGAAGACGAGCGTGCCGCCGTCGACGAGCAGCTTCACCTTCGCCACCTGCTTCACGCCGGGCTCGCGGGCCACCTTCTCGGCGAGCGACTCCGGCAGCAGCGAGCGGGTGAAGTCCGAGACCTCGGACTGGAAGAGGCCGAAGTCGGCGCGCCCGACGTGCATGAGGTCGCTCGCCGTCCGGTGCACCCCGTTCGTGATCGCGAGCAGCGCCACGATCAGCCCGACGCCGAGCCCGACGCCGACGGCGGTCAGCAGCGTCCGCGCCGGGCGGCGGAAGACGTTCCTCCAGACGAGCGCGGTCCACGTCACGCTCCGCGCATCCTCGCAGGCGGGGGCGCGGACGGCCCCCGCGCCGTATGCTCGGGCTGCCCGTGACGGAGGCGGCCCGCAGGCGCTTCGGGGAGACGGCGGCGCTCGTCGCCGCGCGCCAGGACGAGCGCGCCGCCGAGGAGCGGGAGCGGCTGCGCCGGCTGCTGACGCCGACGGGCGACGAGCGCGTGCTCGACGTCGGCACGGGCGCCGGAGCGCTCGCGCTCGCGCTCGCCCCGTTCGTGCGCGAGGTCGTCGGGATCGACGTCGTGCCCGAGCTGCTCGCCGAGGGCCGCAGGCGCGCACCCGCGAACGTCGAGCTCGTCGAGGCGGACGCGGCCGCGCTCCCGTTCGAGCGGGCCTCCTTCGACCTCGTCTGCACCGCCCGGACGCTCCACCACCTCGCCCGCCCCGAGCGCGTGCTCGCGGAGATGAGCCGCGTCCTCCGGCCGGGCGGGACGATGCTCGTCGTCGACCAGCTCGCGCCGAGCGACCCGCTCGCCGCGATCGAGCTGAACGCGTTCGAGCGCGCGCGCGACCCCTCGACGACGCGCGTGCTCGCCGACGTCGACCTCCGCAGCCTGTTCGACGCGAACGGCCTCGTCCTGCGGCACGCCGAGCTCGTCCGCGAGCGGCGCGACCTCGAGCGCTACCTCGACCTCGCGGCCTGCGAGGGGCCGGAGCGGGAGCGGGCCCGCACGCTCGCGCCGCGCGACCCGAGCGCCGAGTACGGCTGGTACGTGCTGCGGAAGCCGTCCGTCCCCACCGGCTGAGCGCGAGCGGCGTCCCCGGAGAGCCGCCGAGGCGATGCGGCCGGAGCCCCCCGCGGGAGCACGCCGGCGGCGCGGCCGCGGGCCCGCTACCGGCTGAGTCGCAGCGCCCGCGCCGCCCAGCCGGGCAGGTACCAGTTCCAGCGCCCCGCCAGCGCCATCGTCGAGGGCAGCAGGAGCCCGCGGACGAGCGTGATGTCGATCACGATCGCGGCCGCGAGCCCGAACCCGAGCTGCTGCATCGTCGGCACGGAGCCGAGCAGCAACCCGCTGAACGTCGCCGCCATGATCAGCCCCGCCGCGGTGACGATGCGGCCGGTGCTCGCGAGCCCGTGCACGACCGCGCCCGTGTTCGAGCGCGTCCGGTCCCAGGCCTCGCGCATCCGCGTGACGAGGAACACCTCGTAGTCCATCGAGAGCCCGAAGAGGAGCGTGAACATGAAGATCGGGATCCAGCCCTCGAGGTGGTCGACCTCGAGCAGTCCGGCCCAGCTCCCCCAGCCCCACTGGAAGACCGCGATCGTGAGCCCGCTCGCGGCCGCCACCGTCAGCACGTTCAGGACGATCGCCTTGAGCGGGAGCAGCAGCGACCGGAACGCGCGGACGAGCAGCAGGTAGGTCAGCGCGAGCACGGCGGCGACGAGCCACGGGAACGACCCGAGGGTGCGCGACACGAAGTCGGAGGCGTACGCGCCGCCGCCGCCGGCGAGGACGCGCGCCGACGCGGGGAAGCGGGCCGCCGGGATCAGACGGCCGCGCAGGCGGTCGGCGAGCGCCTGCGCGCGCTCCCCGGCGGGGTCGTGCCGGGTGACGACGTCGATCCGGAGGTAGCGGCCGGTCTGGTCGCTGGCGGCCGCGGAGACGCTCGCCGCCTCGCGGTCGGCGCGCAGGAGGCGGACGAGGCGGCGGGCGGCGGGCGCCGCCGCCGCCGAGCCCCCGGACCGCCCCGTGTCGACGACGACCGTCGTCGGGTCGAGCCGGTCGCCGCTGCCCGCCAGGAGCGCGAGCCCCTGCGCCGCCGGCATGCGGGGCGGCAGGCTGCTGTGCGAGCCGGGGCCGACGTGGATCCCCACGAGCGGCAGCGCGGCGAGCACGAGCACGGCCGCGACCGCCGGCGCGAGGACGCGCGCGCGTCTCATCACCCAGGCGGCGTGCGCAGCCCAGAGGCGGAGCTCGCCGGCGTGGCGGCGCTCGGCGAGCGCGTGCGGGAGGAGCCGCGCGCGCTCGAGCCGCTCGCCCGAGACGAGCAGCAGCACCGGGAGGAGCGTGAGCGCGCAGACGATGCTGACGAGCGGGACGAGCAGGCCCCCGAGGCCGAAGCCCCGCAGGAACGGAACCGGCAGGACGAGCATCAGCGCGAGCCCGAGCGACACGGCGAGGCCGCTGAACACGATCGTGCGGCCGGCGTGCCGCATCGTCTCCGCGACGGCGTCCCGGTGCGGGCGGCCGTCGCGCCGCTCGTCGCGGTAGCGGTTGACGACGAGCAGCGAGTAGTCGATCGCGATCCCGAGCCCGATCATCAGCACGAGGTTGCGGAGGTAGTCCGAGAGCTCGAGCACGTGCGCGGCCAGCCAGGCGAGGCCGAGCGCGGGCGGGATCGAGACGGCGGCGAACACGAACGGCAGCAGGGCGGACGCCGTCCCGAAGACGAGCAGGAGGATCACGAGCGCCACCGGGACGGCCAGGTACAGCTCGCCGACGCGGAGGTCGCGCGCGAGCACCGGCGCGAGGTCGTGCCGCACGGCGGCGTCGCCGGTGACGAGCACGCCCGGGCCGAGCGCCTCCCGCAGGGTCGCGGTCGCGGCCTCGGCGCGCGCGCCGCCGAGCCGCGAGCCCACGAACGCGGCCGCGCCGCCGGAGGGGAGCCGCTCGACGCGGCCGACCCGCCCGCCCGGCAGGAGCCCGGCCGCCTCGGCGGCGGCGGCGCGGACACGCACGAGCGCGCGGCCGCCCTCGCCGACGAGCACGAACTGCGAGCCGTCGCGGTCGCCGTAGTCGCGGGCGAGGATCTCCTTGACGCGGCTCGAGTCGGTCCCGGGGAGCGAGAAGCCGCTCCGCAGGAGCGGTGTCAGGCGGAGCGCCCCGGCGAGGCCGAGGACGACGGCGGCGCCCCAGAGCGCGGCGACGGCGAGCGGGTGCCGCAGCGACCAGGAGGTCAGGCGCGAGAGCTGGGCGGGAGCGCGGTGAGGGAGGATGCCGGCGGCTTCGTTCGACGTGTTCGCCCGGCAGCGCCTCCACGACTGCGCAAGCTCTGCACCGAGTGTAGCGGCGCCGGCCCGGGCCGGCGGGCGGCGGTCGTCCCGGCGGCTCAGACGCGGCGGGTGAGGGAGTCGGCCGAGGCGGCCGTCCGGCGAGAGAGGTCGTCCAGCCGGAAGCGCAGCAGCGAGCGCACCGAGGCGACGCCGGGGACGAGGCGGACGAAGTGCTCGATCAGCTCGGCCGTCGAGCGGTTGTCGACCTCGCCCGCCACGGTCACGACGCCGCCGGTGACGGCGAGCGAGATGCTGTCGGGGTCGATCCAGAGCGTGTGCAGCAGGACGTCCTCGCTGATCTCGCGCTCGATCTCCTCGTCGGAGCGCTTGAAGGCGCGCACGAGGTCCGAGCGCGCGACGATCCCGACGAGCCGCCCGTCCTCGAGCACCGGCAGGCGGTTGACGGCGTGGTCGATCATGAGCCGCGCCGCGGTCGCGACAGTCGCCCCGGGGGCCACGGTGACCGGCGGCGAGGTCATGGCGTCGCCGGCGGTGACCGCGGCGACGCGTTCGGTGACGCCGTACGCACGGTCGAGCACGCGGGCCAGCAGCCCGCCCCCGCCCGGGCTCCCGCCGAGCTCCTTCCACAGGATGTCGGCCTCGCTCACCACGCCGACGACTCGGCCCTCGGCGTCGCAGACCGGCATCCCCGAGATCCGGTGCTTCGCGAGCAGCGCCGCCACCTCCTTCAGCGTCGTCTCGGGCGTCACCGTCACGACGTCCCGGCACATCAGCTGCTCGACTCGCATGCCCCGATCATCGGCGGCGGCGACCGGCCGGGCATCGTGGCGCGCCACCTTCGGCTTGCGGTCAATTACCGGCCCGCACCGCGCCCTCGGTCGCGCGGAGGAGCGCGGCGAACCGGCCGTCCAGCGCCACGAGGTCCCCGTAGCGGCCGCGCTCCGCGACGCGGCCGCGCTCGAGCACGACGATCTCGTCGGCGGCCTCGAGCCCGTGGAGGGCGTGCGTGACGAGGAGGATCCCCGCCCCGCCGGCGCCCGCGAGCACGTCCGCCACGAGCGCGTCGGCCGTCTCGGCGTCGAGGTGAGCGGCCGGCTCGTCGAGCACGAGCAGGGGCGCGTCCGCGAGGAACGCGCGCGCGAGCGCGAGCCGCTGCCGCTGGCCGCCCGAGACCCGCGCGCCCCCCTCGCCGACGTCGGTGTCGAGCCCCTCGGGAAGCGAGGCGACCCAGTCCCAGACGCGGGCGCGGCGGAGCGCCGCGACGAGCTCGGCCTCGCTCGCGTCGGGGCGGGCGAGGCGCACGTTCTCGCGGATCGTGGTCGCGAACAGGTGCGCCTCCTGGCCGGCGAGGGCGACCGCGCGGCGCACGTCGTCGGCCGCGTACGCACGCAGGTCGCGGCCGTCGAGCGTCACCCGGCCTTCGTCCGGGTCGCGGAAGCGGGGCAGCAGCGACGCGAGCGTCGTCTTGCCGGCGCCGCTCTCGCCGACGAGCGCCACGGTGCGGCCCGGGGCCAGCTCGAGGTCGACGCCGTCGAGGACCCAGGGCGAGCCCGGCCCGTAGCGGACGCGGACGCCCTCGACGCGCAGGAGCCGCCCGGCGGGCGCCGGCAGGGGCCGCGCGGGGTCCCGGACCGGCGGCTCGGCGTCGGTGAGCGCGAACAGGCGGCGGGCAGCGCCGGAGGCGGCGGCGAGCTCGCGTGCGGCCTCCGGGAGGGGCTGCACCGCCTCGAACGCGGCGGTCGCGAGCAGGACGAGCGCGGCGAGCAGCACGCCCCGGAGCGCCCCGGACCCCGCCGCCGCGACGCCCGCGACGAGGACCGCGAGCGCGGTGGCGCCGGTGAGGAGCACGGTCCCGCCCTCCGCGAGGCCGCCGGCGAGCGCGTCGCGCCGAGCCGCCCGCGCGAGGTCGCCGTCGGCCGCCGCGACGCGGGCGAGCTGCTCGCCGGCGCGGCCGTACGCGACGAGCTCGGGCGCGGCCGCGAGCAGCTCGACCACCTCGGTCGCGAGCGCGGCCCGCGCCCCCGCCTGGCGGCGCGCCGCCGCGCCGGCGAGCGCGAGCGCGGCGGCCGGCAGCGCGAGCGCCGCCAGCGCGAGCCCGAGGGCGAGCCAGAGCGCGGCCTGCGGCAGGAGGAGCCCGGCGGCGGCGACCGCGCCGGCCGAGACCCCGACCGCGACGAGCGGCGGCGCGAGCCCGCGCAGGTAGGCGACCTGGAGCAGGTCGACGTCCGCCACGAAGCCGCTCAGCAGGTCGCCGGTGCGGGCCTGCGGCAGCCCCGCCGGGACGAGCGGCTCGAGCCGCTCGAAGAAGCCGACCCGCAGCCGCCCGAGCAGGCGGAGCGCGGCGTCGTGCGCGACGAGCCGCTCGGCGTAGCGGAAGACGCCGCGGGAGACCCCGAAGAAGCGCACGGCGACGATCGCGACGGCGAGCGAGAGGATCTCGGGCCGGAGCGCAGCCTTCGAGATCAGGTAGCCGGACGTGCCCATCAGGGCGACGCCGGCCCCGACCGCGAGCGCGCCGAGCAGGGCGGCGAGGGCGAACCGCGCCCGCAGCGGCGCCGCGAGCGCGAGCACCCGGCGCAGGGGCCGCCCGGTCACGCGGCGGCCGCGGCGCGCTCGAGCAGCCGGCCGCCGCGCAGCTCGAGCACCCGGTCGGCGGCGGCGAGGACGCCCTGGTCGTGGGTGACGACGAGCGCGGTGCGCCCGGGCGGGAGGCCTCGCACGGCCGCCGCGACGGCCGCGGCGCGTTCGGGGTCGAGGTGGGCGGTCGGCTCGTCGAGGAGGAGGAGCGGCGCCTCGCGCGCGAGCGCGCGGGCGAGCGCGGCGCGGCGCACCTCGCCGGCGGAGAGCCCGGCGCCGGCCTCCCCCGCCGTCCGGCGAAGGAGCGCCGCCGCGCCCGCCGCCGCGGCCGCCCCGTCGAGGCTCCGGCCGAGCCCGATCGCGTCGGCGACCGGGCCGGGCTCGAGCCGCGGCCGCTGCGGGAGCCAGGCGACGAGGCGCCGCCACTCGGCCGGGTCGAGCTCCCTCAGGTCGACGCCGTCCACCGTGATGCGCCCGGCCGCCGGGTCGGCGAAGCGGAGGAGGAGCGAGAGCAGCGTCGTCTTCCCCGCCCCGCTCGGGCCCGTGAGCGCCACCCGCTCGCCCGGCTCGAGCGCGAGCGAGACGCCGTCGAGGACGGCGCCGCGCCCCTCGTACCCGGCCCGCACCTCCTCGAGCCGGACGGGGCCGAAGCGCGCCGGTCGCGCCCGGACGGGGACGCGCACCGCCGGCTCGAGCTCGAGCAGGGCGAGCAGGCGCCGCGCCGCCTCGAGCCCGTCGGCGCTCGCGTGGAAGGACGCCGCGACCTGCCGGAGCGGCCCGTAGAGCTCGGGCGCGAGCACGAGCACCGCGAGCGCCGGCTCGAGCCCGATCCCGCCGCCGACGAGCCGGACCCCGATCTCGACCGCGATCACCGCGGTGCCGAGCGTCGCCGCGAGCTCGAGCACGAGCGCCGAGAGGAACGCGACCCGCAGGGTCCCCATCGTCTCGCGCCGGTAGGCGTCGGTGGTCGCGGCCACCGCGGCGACCTGGGCGCGGCCGCGCCGGTGGGCGCGCAGCGTCGCGAGGCCTCCGACGACGTCGAGGAAGTGCGCGCTCATCCGCGAGAGCGCGCGCCAGCGCGCGAGCGTCCGGGCCGCGGCCGCCTTCCCGATCAGGACGCCGAAGACCGGGATCAGCGGCAGCGTCACCCCCATCACGGCCGCCGACGTCGCGTCGCGGGCGGCGACCCAGGCGAGGATCGCCGGCGGGGCGAGCGCGGCCAGCGCGAGCTGGGGCAGGAAGCGCGCGAAGTACGGCTCGAGCGACCGCGCGCCCTCGGTCACGGCGGTCGCGACCTCGGCCGTCGGGACGCTCCCGGGCCGGACGCGCACGACGTGCGCGAGCACGCGGGCGCGCAGCTCGCGCGTCACCTCGAGCGCCGCGAGCCGGCCGCCGCTCTCGAGCGCCCAGGCGACGACGGCGCGCGCGACCGCGAGCCCGCCGAGCGCGCCGAGCTCGGGCGCGAGCTCGCGGACGGAGCGGCCGTGCAGGAACGCGGCGACGACGACGTGCGCGAGCAGCGCCGCCTGCGCGATCGACGCGGCGACCGCGAGGGCCGCGAGCGCGGCGGCGAGCACGACGAACCGCCGCGCGCTCGGAGCCTCGCGCAGGAGGCGCGGGTCGAGCGGCCGCACGCGCGGCTACCCCTCGGCCTTGCGGCCGAGCGGGCCGCGCGCGAGCGCGTCGACCGGGCTCCCGACCCGCTCGTAGTCCTCGCGCCCGAGGCGCGCCCGGAAGACGCGGAACGCCCAGAGCTGGTAGGCGAGCACGACCGGGACGAAGAGAGCCGCGACGATCGTCATCGCCACGAGCGAGTAGTGGTTCGACGCGGTCGAGAAGATCGTCGGGCTCGGCACGGCCGCGTCGTCGGAGACGAGCACGCGGGGGTAGAGCCAGAGGAAGAGCGTCGCCACGAGCAGGACGGTCGCCGCGGAGGTCCCGGCGAACGCGTACCCCGTCCGGCCGGCGCGCGCGAGCGGCAGCGCGGCGGCGGCGGCCGCGAGGGTCGCGCCCGCGAGGACGAGCACGACGATCCGCCGCGGCGCCGTCGAGGCGGCGTCGGCCGCGGTCCAGGCGAGGAACGCCGCGAGCAGCGCCGCGGCCGGGGCCCAGAGGCGGAGCGCGAGCGCCCGGGCTCGCTCCTCGAGCCCCCCGCGCGTGCGCAGGGAGAGGAAGAGCGCGCCGTGGAGCGCGAAGACGGCGACCACGGTCAGGCCCCCCAGGATCCCGTAGGCGTTCAGCAGGTCGAGCAGGTCGCCGGTGTAGTCGCCCTTGGCGTCGAGCGGCACGCCGTGCACGACGTTCGCGAAGGCCACGCCCCAGAGGAGCGCGGTGAGGCCGCTCGCGAGCGGCAGCGCGACGTCCCAGCGCCGCCGCCACGCCGGATCCGCATGCTTGCCCCGGTACTCGATCGCGACGCCGCGCACGATCAGCGCGAGCAGGATCAGGAAGAGCGCCAGGTAGAAGCCGGAGAAGAGGCTCGCGTACCAGCCCGGGAACGCGGCGAAGGTGGCGCCGCCCGCGACGAGCAGCCAGACCTCGTAGCCGTCCCAGACCGGGAGGATGGTGCCGAGCAGCGCGCGCCGCTCGGGCTCGTCCCGCGCGAGCAGGCGGTAGACCATCGCGACGCCGAAGTCGAAGCCCTCGAGCAGGAAGTAGCCCATCCAGAGCACCGTGACGAGCGCGAACCAGAGGCTCTCGAGGTTGAAGTAGCCGGCGGCGAGCATCGGTCAGTAGGCGAGCGGCGGCAGCGCCGCGCCGCGCGGCAGCTCGGGGAAGGGCTCCTCGGGCCCGGTCTTGACGGCACGCACCATCAGCCACGCCTCGACGGCGGCGAGGATGCCGTAGACGGCGGCGAACCCGCCGAGCGTGAGCGCGACCGACGCGACCCCGACCCGGGGCGAGACCGCGTCCCGCGTCAGCAGGAGCCCCTGCACGATCCAGGGCTGGCGGCCCATCTCGGTGAAGAGCCAGCCGGCCGTGTTGGCGAGGAACGGGAGCAGCAGGAACCAGGGCGCGACGCGGACGAAGCGGCGCGAGCGCTCGAGGCCGCGGCCGGCCCGCCCGAGCCAGAGCCCGAGCGCCCCGAAGGCGAGCGCGAGGAAGCCGAGGCCGACCATGATCCGCCACGTCCAGTACTCGGTGCCGAGGATCGGCGTGTAGTCGCCCGGGCCGTAGCGCTGCCGGTACTCGCGCTGCACCTCGTCGATGCCGGTGATCTTCCCGTTCCACGAGCTCGTCGCCAGCACGGAGAGCGCGTGCGGCAGCACGATGTCGACGTTCGTCCGCTTCGGGTGGCGCTCCCACGGCCCGACGGCGAAGAGCGAGAGCGGCGCCGGCGCCTTCGTCTCGTACAGCACCTCCGCCGCCGCCATCTTCATCGGCTGCTCGCGCGTGAGGATCTGCGCCTGGAAGTGCCCGACGACGATCACGCCCGCCGCGGCGGCGACCGTGACCGCGAGCGCCGCGCGCGCGGAGGCGCGGAAGAGCTCGAGCTCCCGCCCGCGCCGCAGCCAGTAGGCGCTGACGGCGAGCACGAGCAGCGCCGCGGTGAGGAGCGACGCGGCGATCGTGTGCAGGAAGTGCGTGACCTGGAGCGACTGGAAGAAGACCTTCTCGAGCGAGACGAGCTCGGCGTGGTCGCCCACCTTCCGGTAGCCGACCGGATGCTGCATCCACGAGTTCGCGGCGAGGATGAAGTACGCCGACGCCGTCGTCCCGAGCGCGACGAGCCAGATCGTGGCCAGGTGCACCCCGGCGCGCAGGCGGTCCCAGCCGAAGATCCACAGGCCGAGGAAGGTCGACTCGAGGAAGAACGCCGCCAGCCCCTCGATCGCGAGCGGCGCCCCGAACACGTCCCCGACGTAGCGGGAGTAGGCGGACCAGTTCATGCCGAACTGGAACTCCTGCACGATGCCCGTGACGACCCCGAGCGCGAAGTTGATCAGGAAGAGCTTCCCGAAGAACCGCGTCATGCGCAGGTGGCGCTCGTTGCCGCTCACGTGCCACACCGTCTGCATGCCGGCGACGAACCACGCGAGCCCGATCGTGACCGGGACGAACAGGAAGTGGTAGACCGTCGTGACGGCGAACTGCCAGCGCGCGAGATCGAGCGCGGTCGAGGCGATCAACCCGAGCCCTCCTCCAGTGGCTCCGCGGGCAGGCTAACAGGCGCGGCGGGCGCCCCGATCGTGTCGGCGACGGTGTCGGCAAGCGGCCGCGCCGTGAAGCCGAGCTCGCGCCGGGCCTTCGCCGCCGTGTAGAACCAGTACCGGGCGGCCGCGCGCACCTCGTCGGGGGAGACCGGGCCGGGCGCGGCGGCGGCGAGCGCGGCCAGGCGCACAGGGAGCCGCACCGTACGGCGCCGGGTCCCGGAGACGGCGGCGACGAGGTCGAAGAACGCGTCCCAGGTCAGGTTGCCGGCGTCCGCGGCGAGGATCGTCCGCTCGCCGGCGCGGCCTCGCTCGGCGAGCGCCACGAGCCCGCGCGCGACGTCGCGCGCGTCGACGAACGAGAGGCCGCCCGCGACCGTCACGCGGACCTTCCCGCGGAGGTAGGCGAGGACCGGCCACGTCGAGACGCCGTGCACGTCGCCGGGGCCGAGCAGGAAGCCGGGGTTGGCGACGACGACGTCGGCGCCGGCGGCAGCGGCCTCGAGCGCGGCGAGCTCGCCGGCGCGCTTGGTGGCCGCGTACGGGAAGCGCGCCGCGTCCTCCGGGAACGCCCGGCTCTCGTCGGCGGGCCGGTCGGGCCCGGAGGCGGGGCCGACCGCGGCGACGCTCGAGACGTGCACGACGCGCGCGCCGGGCTCGACCGCGGCCAGCAGCCGCCGCGTGCCGTCGACGTTCACGGCGGCGAGGAGCGCGAGGTCGCGGCGGCGGTGCGAGACGACCCCCGCGAGGTGGAAGACGAGCCCGCACCCGGCCGCAGCCGCGCGCACCGACGCCTCGTCGCCCACGTCGCCCTCGACGACCTCCGCGCCGAGCGCGCGAAGCGGGCCGGCGTCGGCGCCCGGCCGGGCGAGCACGCGCAGGCGGTCGCCGCGCTCGGCGAGCAGGCGGGCGAGGTGGCGGCCGAGGAAGCCGGTTCCTCCGGTGACGAGCGTGGTCACGCGGCCGCGCTCACGTCATCGGCACCCGGCGGAGCACCCGCGGCTCGATCCGGTCGAGGATCTCGGCGAGGCTCTCGCCCGTGGCCGTGATCCCGTGGTTGCGGAGGCCGACCACGGCGTGGCCGGGGTCGGGCGCCGCCGCGACGAGGCGGGCGACCTCCTCCGCGAGCTCCACCGTGCCGCACGGGTAGTTCACCTCGGTCGCGGCGATGCCCTCCATCCACGCGTGGACGTGCAGGATCGCGCCGACCGAGGGGTTCGCCCGGTAGATCGTCCAGTGCTCGATCGCGTCGACCGAGACGCGCCGCGGCTCGACCCCGGGCGGCACGCTGAGGACGATCCGGCCGGCCCGGGCGTCGTAGCCGGAGACGAGCAGGATGTCGCGTCCGGGCACGGCCAGGCTCGCCTTGTCGACGCCGCTCGCGCTCATCCAGAAGCGGCGCTCGTCCTTGCGCGCGGACAGGTTTCCGTACGAGAGGCCGCCAATCGAGTAGAGCCGGGCCACGTGGCGGAGCTCGCGCTCGCCGAGGAGCTCCTCGATCGGGAACGGCGCGGGCAGCAGGCCGAGGCGGTCGAGCCGGCGCCCGGCCTCGCCGATCTCCCGCGTCAGCTCGTCGCCGTCCCGGAGCTCCGGCTCGAGGTCGGGCCGGAACTCGTTGTCGATCACGAGGCGCGCGGTCGCGAGCGGCCGCAGCCGCTCGACCACCGCCTGCGCGAGGCCCCCGGACTCGGGCACGAGGTAGTAGCCGCGCTCCATCGTGGTGAAGAGCACGCCGCGGCCCGGGACGAGGCAGAGGCTGATGTTCGAGAGCGTCCGCACGAGCATCGGGTAGGTCGCGCGAAGCCCCTCCTCGACGTCCGCGGGCAGGTCGGCACGGCTCCAGAGCGCGGCCACGAAGGTGCCGCGCGACCGGCGCCTGAACGGGCGCGGGCGCTCCGGGTCGACGACGTTCAGGACGACGCCGGCGCCGGCCGCGCCGGCCGCGCGCGCGAGGCCCGCCGCCTCGAGCGCGGCCGCAAGCTCCGCGGCGAACCGCGCCGCCGGCCCGCGCGTCTCGCCGGCGATCGCGAAGGAGCCGGCCGCCGGGGGCGCGCCGGGCGCCAGCGGCGCCGCGGCGGGGGTCGCTCCGCTTCCGCTGCCTCCCATGTGCGACCTCGACCCTAGGCGGACCCCGGCCTGCCGGCATCCGGAGATGTCCGCAGCTTCCGGTCCGGCCTTTCCACGGACCTCCCCCGCTCAGCAGATGCGCGGCAGCGGGTCGCCGACGAGCATGTCGACGATCCGGCCGCCGCCGAGGCGCGTGTCCAGCACGACGAGCCCTTCGGGCTCCGCCTCGACCGTCCCGACGAGCGCGGCCTCCGCCCCGAGCGGCAGCGCGCGGAGCCGTGCGAGCGCCTCCTCCGCCGCCTCCGGGGCCACGACCGCGACGAGCTTGCCCTCGTTCGCGACGTAGAGGGGGTCGAGCCCGAGGAGCTCGCAGGCCCCGGCCACCTCACGCCGCACCGGCAGCGCGTCCTCGGCGATCCGCACCGCGAGCCCGGCCTGCGCCGCGAGCTCGTTGAGCGTGGTCGCGAGCCCGCCGCGCGTCGGGTCGCGCATGAAGCGGAGCGCGGGCCCGAGCTCGAGGAGCGCCGAGGCGAGCTCGAGCACCGGCGCGGTGTCGGAGGCGAGGTCGGCCTCGAGGGCGAGCTCCCCGCGCGCGACGAGCACGGCGACGCCGTGGTCGCCGATCGTCCCCGAGACGAGCACCCGGTCGCCCGGCCGGGCCCGCTCCGGGCCGAGCGCGACGCCGGCCGCCACGACGCCGACGCCCGCGGTGTTCAGGTAGAGGCCGTCCGCCTTCCCGCGCTCGACCACCTTCGTGTCCCCGGCCGCGACGGGCACGCCGGCGGCCCGCGCGGCGGCCGCCATCGCGGCCGCGACCCGCCGCAGCTCCGCGACGGGGAAGCCCTCCTCGACGACGAAGCCGGCCGAGAGCGCGAGCGGCCGCGCCCCCGAGACCGCGAGGTCGTTGACGGTGCCGTTCACGGCCAGCTCGCCGATGCCGCCGCCGGGGAAGGAGAGCGGCTTCACGACGTACGAGTCGGTCGTGAGCGCGAGCCGGGCGCCCCCGAGACCGTCGGCCGCGAGGAGGGCCGCGTCGCCGAGCGGCTCGAGCAGCGGGTTCCGCAGCTCCTCGAGGAAGAGCCGGTCGACGAGCGCCGCCGTCGCCCTGCCCCCCGCGCCGTGCGCGAGCGTGACGACCTCGTCCCGGAGCCTCGGCGCGCGGGGCCTCACCGCCCGCCGCCGGCGGCGTCAGGCATCGGCCGAGGGCGGCCCCGCCGCCCGGGACCCGGCGCCGGCGAGGGGCGCGCGGAGACGGCCGTAGTTGTAGTAGGCGGCGCAGGCCCCCTCGCTCGAGACCATGCAGGTGCCGAGCGGCCGCTCGGGCGTGCAGGCGGTGCCGAAGACCTTGCACTCCCACGGCTTGATCGCGCCCACGAGCACCTCGCCGCACTGGCACGCCTTCGGGTCCTCGACGCGGCGGCCGGGCAGCTCGAAGCGGGCCTCGGCGTCCCAGGCCGCGAACGAGTCCCGCAGCCTGAGCGCGCTCCCCTCGATCCACCCGAGGCCGCGCCACTCGAACGTGTCGCGCAGCTCCATCGTCTCCGCGAGCGCCGCGAGCGCGCGCGGGTTGCCGTCGCGGCGGACGACCCGGGTGTACTGGTTCTCCACCTCGCAGCGGCCCTCGCGCAGCTGGCGGAGCAGCATCACGGTGGCGTGGAGGATGTCGAGGGGCTCGAAGGCGGACACCACGACGGGCCGGCCGTACTCCTGCGCGATGAAGTCGTACGGCCTCGTTCCGATCACCGCCGAGACGTGGCCCGGCGCGATGAAGCCCTGGAGCCGCAGGCCGGGCGAGTCGAGGATCGCGCGCAGGGGCGGGCCGATCGTGACGTGGTTGCAGAAGGCGCTGAAGTTCGGGATCCGCTCGGCGCGCGCGCGCAGGAGCGTGAGCGCGGTCGCGGGCGCGGTCGTCTCGAAGCCGATCGCGAAGAAGACGACCTCCCGGTCGGGGTTCCGGCGCGCGAGCTCGAGCGCGTCGAGCGGCGAGTACACCATCCGCACGTCGGCGCCGCGCGCCTTCGCCTCGAGCAGCGAGCCGCGCGCGCCGGGCACGCGCAGCATGTCGCCGAACGTCGTGAAGATCACGCCGGGGCGCTCGGCGAGCGCGATCGCGTCGTCGACGCGGCCCATCGGGATCACGCACACGGGGCAGCCGGGCCCGTGCACGTAGTCGACCTCGGCGGGGACGACGTCCTCGAGCCCGTGCTTGTAGATCGTGTGCGTGTGCCCGCCGCAGACCTCCATCAGCTTCACCTCGCGGCCGGGCTCGACGAGGCCCTCGAGCTCGCGCACGAGCCTGCGCGCGAGCTCGCCGGACCGGAACTCGTCGACGAACCTCATCCCTCGAGCCTCTGGAGCGCGATCCCCGCGTGGCAGAGGAGCGTCTCCCCGGGGGCGACGGGCGCGACGAGCTCGACGCCGACGCGCTCGCGGACGCCGCCCGCCTCGACGAGCGCGGAGTCCCCGTCGACCTCGACGACCGTCGCGGCGACCGCGACGTCGCCGCACGTGACGCACGTGCCGGGCTCGGGCGTCATCCGTCCGCGCTCGCCCTGAGCTCGCGGAGCTCCTGCTCGTAGGCCTCGCCCATCTGCTCGAGGAGGGCCAGCGTCGCGCGGGCCTCCTCCTCGTCGATCCGCGAGAGCGCGAAGCCGACGTGGACGAGCACCCAGTCGCCGACCCCGGCCTCGGGGCAGAGCGCGACGGACACCTCGCGCCGCACCCCGGAGATCTCGGCCTTGGCGAGCCCGCCCTCCCGGTCGAGGATCTCCACGAGCTGCGCGGGGATTCCTAGGCACATGCGGCGATCCTCCCGGCGGCGACGGCGGCCTGACCGTAGCTTAGCCCCCCGTCCCCCGGCGGGACGAGCCGGTGCCGGAGCACGCGGAAGCCGAGCGCCTCGAGCCTCGCGGCGGTGGAGCGGGCGAGGCGCCGGTTCTGGAAGGTGCCGCCCGAGAGCACGACGGTGCCCGGCCCGCCCGCCTCGGCGCACGCCTCGGCCGCCGCGGCGGCGACCGTCTCGTGGAACGCGGCCGCGACCCCGGCGCGGTCCCTCCCGGCGCGGAGCTCCGCGTGGCAGGCCGCGACGAGCCCGGTCGGGTCGCCGAAGCGCCACGCGAGCGGCTCGGCGGCGACGCCGGCGGCGAGCTGCTCGAGCTCGATCGCGGCCTGGCCCTCGTAGCTCACCCGCTCGCGGACGCCGAGCACGGCGGCGACGGCGTCGAAGAGCCGCCCCATCCCGCTCGCGAGCGGGGCGTTCGCCTTCAGGCTCTCGCGGACGAGCGCCCAGCGCTCCCACGGCGGGTCGATGCCCGCCCGCTCGAGGTGCAGCGCCGCCATCCGCCACGGCTCGCGGATCGCCGCCTCGCCGCCGGGGAGCGGGACAGGGGCCAGGTGCGCGACGCGCTCGAAGCCCTCGAGGTCGCAGCGGAGGAGCTCGCCGCCCCAGAGGGTGCCGTCCGTCCCGAGGCCGGTGCCGTCGAAGACGAGCGCGAGCGCGGGGCCGGTCTCGCCGTGCTCGGCGAGGCAGGCGGCCGCGTGCGCGTGGTGGTGCTGGACGCCGACGAGCTCCGCGTCCTGCTCGAGCGCCCACTTCGTGGAGAGGTACTCCGGGTGGAGGTCGTGCGCCACCACCTCCGGCCGGACGCCGAGCATGCCGAGGTAGAGCTCGAGGTCGGCGCGGAAGGCCCGGGCGGCCTCCTCGCCGTCGAGGTCGCCGAGGTGCGACGAGAGGAACGCCTCCTCGCGCCGCGCGACGCAGAAGGTCGCCTTCAGCTCCCCGCCCGCGGCGACGAGCGGCCGCGCCGCCGGCACCGGGAGCGGGAGCGCGCCGGGCGCGTAGCCGCGGGAGCGGCGCAGGACGACGTCGGCGCGCGCGACGGAGTCCTCGCAGCGGCGGTGGATCGGCCGGTCGTGGGCGAGGAACGCGTCGGCGATGCCGCCGAGGCGCCGGCGCGCCTCGTCGTCGCCGGTCGCGATCGGCTCGTCCGAGCGGTTTCCGCTCGTGAGCACGAGCGGGCCGCCGAAGTCGGCGGCGAGCAGGTGGTGGAGCGGCGTGTAGGGGGCGAGCAGGCCGAGCCACGGCGAGCCGGGCGCGACGGATGCCGCGACCGGGGCGTCCGGGCGCCGCTCGGCGAGCACGATCGGGTGCGCCGGCGAGAGCAGCAGGGCGAGCTCGTCCGCCGAGAGCCGCGCGAGCGTCTCGGGCGCGGCGGTGAGCACGGCGAACGGCTTCTCCTCCCGCTCCTTGCGCGCCCGCAGGCGCGCGACCGCGTCCTCGTCGCCCGCGTCGCACGCGAGGTGGTAGCCGCCGAGCCCCTTCACCGCCACGATCGCCCCGGAGCGGAGCAGGCCGACCGCCTCCTCGAGCGGCAGCGACAGGCGGGGCCCGCAGGCCGGGCAGCAGGTCGGCTCGGCGTGGAAGCGCCGGTTGCCCGGGTCCTCGTACTCGCGCCGGCACTCCGCGCACATCGGGAAGCGGGCCATCGTCGTGCCGGCGCGGTCGTACGGGAGCGAGCGCACGATCGTGAAGCGCGGGCCGCAGCGCGTGCAGTTCAGGAACGGGTACCGGAAGCGGCGGTCTCCGGGGTCGAAGAGCTCGCGCAGGCACTCGTCGCAGGTGGCGACGTCGGGGGGCACGAGCGCGAGCGGCTCGCCCCCGCCGCTTCGCTCGATGCGGAAGCCCGACTCGCCGCGCGGCTCGAGGCGCTCCGCGCTCACCGCGCTCACGCGGGCGAGGGGCGGCGCGGCGGCGGTGAGCCCGGCGCCGAAGGCGTCGAGCGCCGGCGGGGCCCCCTCCGCCTCGATCAGCACGCCCTCCGCGTCGTTGCGGACGAAGCCGGCGAGCTCGTGGCGGCGTGCGAGCCCGTACACGAACGGCCGGAACCCCACCCCCTGGACGACCCCGCGGACGCGGAACCGGCGGCGCTCCCTCACGTCCATCGCAGGCAGCGTCCCCCATCGGCCCCCGGGGCGCAACCGTGGTCTCTGCGGCCGCCGATCCGTGTGCACCCGGATGTACAGTGCCCTCGTCGCAGCGATGCTGCGCTCGTGGCCCGGTGACCGGCGAGCCGACAAGCGTGATCGAGCCGGAGGCGCTCGAGGGCCTCGTGGGCGCGCTGCGGGCACGGGGCTACACCGTGGTGGGGCCGACCCGCCGCGACGGCGCCATCGTCTACGGGGAGCTCGCCTCCGCGGCCGACCTGCCCGCCGGCTGGACCGACGTCCAGGAGGCCGGGAGCTACCGGCTCGAGCGCCGCGACGACGAGGCGCGCTTCGGCTACGCGGTCGGGCCGCACTCGTGGAAGCAGCTCCTCTTCCCTCCGCGCGTCCGGCTCTGGCGGGCGCGCCGGGCCGACGGCGGCCTGGAGGTCGAGGAGGAGCGCCCGGCCGAGGGCCCCTACGCCTTCCTCGGCGTGCGGTCGTGCGAGCTCCACGCGATCGCGATCCAGGACCGGGTGTTCCTGGGCGGCGCCCACGCCGACGGCGACTACGCCGCCCGGCGCGAGGGCGCGTTCGTCGTCGCCGTCAACTGCTTCGAGCCGGGCGGCACCTGCTTCTGCGTCTCGATGGGCACCGGGCCGCGGGTCGAGTCCGGATACGACCTCGCGCTGACGGAGATCCTCGACGGAACGCACCGCTTCCTGGTCGAGGCCGGCAGCGAGCGCGGCGCCGACGTGCTGGGCGAGCTGCCGCGCCGGCCCGCGGACGGCGAGGACGAGGCGGCGGCGGGGCGCGCCGTCGAGGGCGCGGCCGAGCGGATGGGGCGCACGCTCGACGCGCGCGACCTGCGCGACCTCCTCGCCGGCACGCTCGAGCACCCGCGCTGGGACGACGTCGCGGAGCGCTGCCTCACCTGCGGCAACTGCACGCTCGTCTGCCCCACGTGCTTCTGCTCGGGCGTCGAGGACGTGACCGACCTCGCCGGGACCGAGTCGGAGCGGTACCGGAGCTGGGACACGTGCTTCTCGGTCCGCCACTCCCACATCCACGGCGGCGACATCAGGCCCTCCGGCCGCTCCCGCTACCGCCAGTGGCTCACGCACAAGTTCGGAACCTGGCACGACCAGTTCGGGTCGTCGGGGTGCGTCGGCTGCGGCCGGTGCATCACGTGGTGCCCGGTCGGGATCGACGTCACCGAGGAGCTGGCCGCGCTCCGCCACGGAGAGGAGGAACGCAATGGAGACGATTGAGTCCCTGCTCGCGGACGTGCCGTTCTTCGCCCGGCTCGCGCCCGACCACCTCGCCCTCGTCGCCGGCTGCGCGACGAACGTGCACTTCGACGAGGACGAGGTGCTCTTCCGCGAGGGCGAGCAGGCGGACGTCTTCTACCTCGTCCGGCACGGCGCCGTCGCCGTCGAGATGTTCGCGCCGCCGCGAGGGACGACGGCGATCGAGACGATCGAGGCCGGCGAGATCATCGGCTGGTCGTGGCTCTTCCCGCCGTACCGCTGGCACTTCGACGCGCGCGCGCTCGTGCCGGTCCGCGCGACGGCCTTCGACGGCGCCTGCATCCGCGGCAAGTGCGCCGACGACCCCGCGCTCGGCTACGCCCTGATGTCGCAGTTCGCGCAGGTGCTGATCGAGCGCCTGCAGTGGACGCGCCTGCGGCTCCTCGACGTGTACGGGAACGGCCGTGGCGCGGGCTGAGCCGGCGCCGATGACGCCGCGGCCGTACCTCGTCGAGCGACGGCGGCGCGAGACCGCCGACACGTGGACGCTCGAGCTCCAGCCGGTCGACGGCCCTCCGCTCGAGCCGCGGCCGGGGCAGTTCACGATGCTGTACGCGTTCGGCGTCGGCGAGGTGCCGATCTCCGTCTCGCGCACGCGGGGCGCCCGCCTCGTGCACACGGTGCGCGCCGTCGGCGCGGTCACCGAGGCGATCTGCGCCGCCCGGCCGGGCTCGGCGCTGGGCGTGCGGGGCGCCTTCGGCAACGCGTGGCCGGTCGCCGAGGCGGCCGGCGCGGACGTGGTCGTCGTCGCCGGCGGGATCGGGCTCGCTCCGCTCCGGCCCGTCGTCGACCACGTGCTCGAGCACCGTGAGGCCTACGGCGCGGCCGTCCTCCTCTACGGGAGCCGCACGCCGCGCGACCTGCTCTACCGCGCCGAGCTCGAGCGCCTCGCTGCCCGGCCGGACCTCCACGTGGCGATGACGGTGGACGCGGCCGAGGGCGACTGGCGCGGGAAGGTGGGCGTCGTCCCGAAGCTCGTGGCCGACGCGCCCTTCGACCCGGCGTCGGCGGTGGCGTTCGTCTGCGGGCCCGAGGTGATGATGCGCTACGCGGCCGAGGCCCTGCTCGCGCGCGGCGTCCCGCCGGAGCGCGTCCACGCCTCGATGGAGCGGAACATGACCTGCGGCGTCGGCTACTGCGGCCACTGCCAGCTCGGGCCGACGCTCGTCTGCCGGGACGGGCCCGTCTACCGCTGGGACGTCCTCGAGCCCCTGCTGGCGGTGCGCGAGCTGTGAACGGGAAGCCCACGCTCGCGGTGTGGAAGTTCGCCTCGTGCGACGGGTGCCAGCTCACGCTGCTCGACTGCGAGGACGAGCTGCTGCCGCTCGCGGGCGAGGTCGAGATCGCCTACTTCCTCGAGGCGCGCCGCGCCACGGTCGAGGGGCCGTACGACCTCTCGCTCGTCGAGGGCTCGATCACGACCCCGCACGACGCCGAGCGGATCCGCGAGGTGCGGCGGGTCTCCCGGAAGCTCGTCACGATCGGCGCCTGCGCCACCGCCGGCGGCATCCAGGCCCTGAGGAACTTCGCCGACGTCGGCGAGTTCGTCGCCGCCGTCTACGCGACGCCCGAGTACGTCTCGACGCTCGAGACCTCGACGCCGATCTCGGCGCACGTCCCGGTCGACTTCGAGCTCCACGGCTGCCCGATCGACAAGCGCCAGCTGCTCGAGGTCCTGACCGCGTTCCTGCACGGCCGCCGGCCGAACATCCCCTCCACGAGCGTCTGCACCGAGTGCAAGCGGCGCGGCAACGTGTGCGTCACGGTCGCGCACGGGACCCCGTGCCTCGGCCCGGTCACGCACGCCGGCTGCGGCGCGCTCTGCCCCTCCTTCCATCGCGGCTGCTACGGCTGCTTCGGGCCGATGGAGACGCCGAACACGCTCGCGCTCACGCGCAGGCTGCGCGTCCTCGGGATGGACGAGCGCGGAATCGACCGCGTCTTCCAGACGTTCAACGTCGCCGGGTTCGAGAGGGCGCGCGCCGATGAGTGAGCGGACGACGAGGACGATCAGGACGGAGTACCTCGCGCGCGTCGAGGGAGAGGGCGCGATGCGCGTCGAGATCGAGGGCGGCCGCGTCGCCGACGTGAAGCTCCGGATCTACGAGCCGCCCCGCTTCTTCGAGGCCTTCCTGCGCGGCCGCGGCTTCACCGAGGCGCCGGACATCACGGCGCGCATCTGCGGCATCTGCCCGGTCGCCTACCAGATGAGCGCGACCGCGGCGATGGAGCGGGCCTGCGGCGTCGAGGTCGGCGGCCAGCTGCGCGCGCTGCGGCGGCTCCTCTACTGCGGCGAGTGGATCGAGAGCCACGCGCTGCACGTCTACATGCTGCACCTGCCCGACTTCCTCGGCTACGAGAGCGCCGTCGCGCTCGCGCGCGACCGGCCCGACGCCGTCGCGCGGGCGCTCGAGCTGAAGAAGACCGGCAACGAGGTGATGCGCGTCGTCGGCGGGCGCGAGATCCACCCGGTCAACGTGCGCGTGGGCGGCTGGTACCGGGCGCCCCGCCGCGACGAGCTGGCGCCGCTCGTGGAGAAGCTCGAGCGGGCGCGCGAGATCGCACTCGACACCGTGAGGCTGACGGCGGGGCTCGACTTCCCCGACTACGAGGCCGACTACGAGCTCGTCGCGCTCTCCGAGCCGGGCGAGTACCCGATCGACCGCGGCCGCATCGTCTCCACGGGGGGGCTCGACATCGACGTCTCCGGGTACGACGACCACTTCGTCGAGGAGCACGTCGAGTGGTCGAACGCGCTCCACTCCCGCATCGCCGGCCGCGGCTCCTACCTCTGCGGCCCGCTCGCGCGGTTCGCGCTCGGCTTCGACCGCCTCAGCCCGCTCGCGCGCGAGGCCGCGGCGGAGGCGGGCCTGGCGCCGGGCGAGCGCAACCCGTTCCGCAGCATCGTCGTGCGCTCGGTCGAGCTCGTCTACGCCGCCGACGAGGCGCTGCGCCTGATCGCCGGGTACGAGGAGCCGGACGCGCCCGCCGTCGAGGTCGAGCCGCGCGCGGGCGTCGGCTTCGGCTGCACAGAGGCCCCGCGCGGGATCCTCTACCACCGCTACGAGCTGGACGCGGCGGGCACGATCCTCGACGCCAAGATCGTGCCGCCGACCTCGCAGAACCAGCGCACGATCGAGGAGGACCTGCGCGGCGTCGCCGAGCGCTCGCTCGACCTCGACGACGAGGCGCTGCGCCTGCGCTGCGAGCAGGCGATCCGCAACTACGACCCGTGCATCTCCTGCGCGACCCACTTCCTCGACCTCGAGGTCGTCCGCCGCTGACGCTCGCGCGGGTGATCGGGGTCGGCAACCGCTTCCGGCGCGACGACGCGGCCGGCCTCGAGGCGGCCGCGCACCTCCGGGGGACGCTGCCGGAGGAGGTCGAGCTGCTCGAGCGCGAGGGCGAGCCCACCTCCCTGATCGACGCCTGGAGGGACGCGGACGCGGTGTGGCTCCTCGACGCCGTCTCCTCCGGGGCGCCCCCCGGCACCCTCCACCGGCTCGACGCCGCCGCGGGCGTCCTCCCGCCCGAGCTCTTCCGCACCTCGACGCACCACCTCGGCCTCGCCGAGGCGGTCGAGCTCGCGCGCGCGGTCGGCGCGCTCCCGCCCAGGCTCGTCGTCTTCGGGATCGAGGCGGAGCGGCTCGAGGTCGGCGAGGGGCTCTCGCCGGCGGTGGCGGCGGCGGCGGAGCGGGCGGCCGCCGCGGTGCGGGAGGAGGTGCTCTCGTGCACGAGCGCGCGCTGATGCGGGACGTCGTGCGCCGGGTGGAGCTGGAGGCGGCCGCCGCGGGAGCCTCGCGGGTGACGCGGGTGCGCGTCCGGCTCGGCGCGCTCTCGCACTTCACGCCCGGGCACTTCCGCGAGCACTTCGCCGACGCCGCGCGCGGCACGATCGCCGAGGGCGCCCGGGTGGAGGCCGAGCTGCGCACCGATCCGGCCGAGCCCGAGGCGCAGGGGGTCGTGCTCGAGTCGATCGAGCTCGAGACCTGACCCGCGCCGCGCCCCGGGCGCGGGCGGGCTACCCCTCGGGCTGCTCCGCGATCGTGAAGGCGACCCTGTTGTCCTCGACGGTCGCGTCGAGGACCTTGTCGCCGAGCAGCACTGCGGCCTCCGGGTCGAGGAAGACCCGCGCCCCCTCCCGCTCGACGACCTCGTCGTCCTCGGCGGGGATCGCGGCCACGCTCAGCTGGACGTTCGTCTCCGAGCCGGCGCGATCTGCGACCATCCGCAGCCCGCTCGTACCGGCGGCCTCCTCGTCCGAGACGATGGCCTTGACGGCCTGGACCGCGCGGTCGGTGAGTGCAAGCACTGCGCTCACCTCCTTCCTGTCGCTGGCGATCGGAGGACCCAGGCTAGCAGCGAGGGCGTGCGCGCACGGCCTCCTGCTCGAGCGCGGCCAGCTCCTCCAGCGTGTTCACGTTCACGAGCAGCGCCGGCTCGGCCTCGACGACGGCGACGTCGAGGCCCGCGATCGCCCGGTGGATCGCGAGCTCCCCGGCCTCGAGCGCGGGCAGGGCGCGCCGGCGGTAGGCGCCCGGCAGCGGCCCGCGGCTCGTGCGCGCCGCGTCACGGCAGGCGTCGGCGAGCTCGAGCAGGAGCGCGGGCGTCACGCGGGGGCAGTCGACCGGGAGCACGACGCAGAGGTCGGTCGGCGCCGCGCGCAGCCCGGCGGCGAGCCCGACGATCGGCGCGTGCACGTCGCTCCCGTCGTCGAGGACCGGGAAGGGGAGCTCGAGCCGGTCGGCCGCCTTGCCGACGGCGATCCGCTCCCCGCACGCCTCGCCGAGCACGCGCCAGGCGCGCTCCGCGAGCGTCTCGCCGCCGAGGCGGGCGAGCGCCTTCGGCGCGCCGAAGCGGCTCGAGGCGCCCCCGACGAGGAGGACGCCCGTCAGGCCCGGACGCGCCACGGCTCGCTGTAGACGTTGAGCCGCCCGTCCCGCACGAAGCCGCAGAGCGTCAGGCCGCGGTCGCGCGCGAGCTCGACCGCGAGGCTCGACGGCGCGCCGACGCCGGCGAGGAGCGGGCAGCCGGCGACGGCCGCCTTCTGGACGAGCTCGAACGAGAGGCGGCCGCTCACGCAGAGGAGCGCCTCCGCGAGCGGCAGCAACCCCTCGCGGAAGGCCCAGCCGACCACCTTGTCCATCGCGTTGTGGCGCCCGACGTCCTCGCGCAGGCACAGGAGCGCGCCGGAGGCGTCGAAGAGCCCGGTCGCGTGCAGCCCGCCCGTCGCGGCGAACGTCGCCTGCGCCGCCCCGAGCCGCGCCGGCAGGCCGGCGACGACCGCCGCCGGCACGATCAGCCGGCCCGCCACGCGGGCCGCCCCGGCGGCGACCGCCTCGAGCGCCCCCTTGCCGCAGACGCCGCAGGACGAGGAGGTGTAGAAGCTCCGCTGGACGCGGGCGCGGTCGAAGGCGCCCGCCTCGACCTCGACCGTGTTCGCGGCGAGGTCGGCCGGGGCCGCCGCCGCCGTCGCCGGGATCCCCTCCGAGACGCAGAAGCCGAGGGCGAGCTCCTCGTCGTGGCCGGGGGTCCGCATCGTGACGGCGAGCGGCTCGCCGGCGACCCGGATCTCGAGCGGCTCCTCGACCGCGACGACGTCCACGTCGGACCGCCCGCCCGGCACCCGCGTCAGCTCGATCCTGGCGGCGCCGTAGGGCAGCGCGTCGGCCATCGTCCCGGGACCATACTTCCGGGGACGATGGCGACGGACCTCTCGCAGACCGCACGCGCGCTCGTGGCGCCCGGCAAGGGGATCCTCGCCGCCGACGAGAGCACCGGCACGATCAAGCGGCGCTTCGACGCGATCGGGGTCGAGTCGACGGAGGAGACGCGGCGCGCCTACCGCGACCTGCTCTTCACCGCCGAGGGCGCGGAGCGGTGGATCAGCGGGGTGATCCTCTTCGACGAGACGATCCGCCAGTCGTCGGCCGACGGGACGCCGTTCCCGGAGCTCCTCGCCTCGAAGGGCGTGATCCCGGGGATCAAGGTCGACAAGGGGGCGAAGCCGCTCGCGAACGCGCCCGGCGAGACGATCACCGAGGGCCTGGACGGGCTGCGCGAGCGGTTCGAGGAGTACGTCTCGCTCGGCGCGCGCTTCGCGAAGTGGCGCGCCGTCTACTCGATCGGCGACGGGCGCCCGAGCGAGTACGCCGTCTGGGCGAACGCGCACGCGCTCGCGCGCTACGCGGCGCTCGCGCAGGAGGCCGGCCTCGTGCCGATCGTCGAGCCCGAGGTGCTGATGGACGGCACGCACTCGATCGAGGAGGCCTACCGCGCGACGGCGCGCGTGCAGCACGCGGTCTTCACCGAGCTGCGCGACCAGCGGGTCGAGCTCGAGGGGATGCTGCTGAAGCCGAACATGGTCCTCTCGGGCTACGACAGCCCGACGCGGGCGAGCGTGGCGGAGGTCGCCGAGCAGACGCTCCGCTGCCTGCGCCACCACGTCCCGGCGGCGGTGCCCGGGATCGTGTTCCTCTCGGGCGGCCAGTCGGACGAGGCGGCGACCGAGCACCTGAACGCGATGAACGCGCTCGGCCCGCAGCCGTGGGAGCTCTCCTTCTCGTACGGCCGCGCCCTCCAGGCGCCCGCCCAGAAGGCGTGGGCGGGCTCGGCGGCGAACGTCGCCGCCGCGCAGCGCGCCTTCCTCAAGCGCGCGCGCCTGAACGGCCTCGCCCGCACGGGCTCCTACTCGCCCGAGCTCGAGCGCGAAGCGGCCTGACGGCGGGCGCAACACCTCGGGGTCTGACCCCGGGTTGTTGCACGCCGCCTGCTCCTTCGGGGTCAGACCCCGGGTTGTTGCACGCCGCCTGCTCGGCGGAGCCCATGACGGCGGGCGCAACACCTCGGGGTCTGACCCCGGGTTGTTGCGCGCCGACTGCGCGGCGGAGCTCAGGCGGCCGCGGTCACCGGCCGGGGCCCGCCGGCGCCGCGCTCGCCGATCGGCACGAACGGCCGCTCGCCCGGCCCCGTGTAGATCTGGCGCGGGCGGGCGATCTTCTGCTCCGGGTCCTGGATCCCCTCGAGCCACTGGGCGAGCCAGCCCGACGTGCGCGGGATCGCGAACATGACCGGGAACATCGCGATCGGCAGGCCGAGCGCCTGGTAGATCAGTCCCGAGTAGAAGTCGACGTTCGGGTAGAGCTTGCGGCTCACGAAGTACTCGTCCTCGAGCGCGATCTTCTCGAGCTCGAGCGCGATGTCGAGCAGCGGGTCGCGGCCGGTGACCTCGAAGACGTCGTCGGCGACCTGCTTGATGATCTTCGCGCGCGGGTCGTAGTTCTTGTAGACGCGGTGGCCGAAGCCCATCAGGCGACCGTGGCCCGCCTTCACCGCCTCGATGAACTCGGGCACGCGCGCGACGTCGCCGATCTCGCCGAGCATCCGCAGCACCGCCTCGTTGGCGCCCCCGTGGAGCGGGCCGTAGAGCGCGGCGGCGGCGCCGGCGAGCGCGCTGTAGGGGTCGACCTTGCTCGAGCCGATCGCGCGCATGGCGTTCGCCGAGCAGTTCTGCTCGTGGTCCGCGTGCAGGATGAACAGCACCTCGAGCGCGCGCTCGAGCGCCGGGTGCGCCTCGTAGCGCGGCTCCGCGATGCGGAACATCATCGAGAGGAAGTTCGCGGCGAAGCTGAGGTCGTTGTCGGGGTAGACGTACGGCATCCCGCGGCTGTGCCGGTACGACCAGGCCGCGATCGTCGGCACCTTCGCGATCAGCCGCACCACCTGCTGCATCCGGATCTCGTGGTCGTCGACCTGCGACGCCTCCGGGTAGAACGTCGAGAGCGCGGCGACCGCGCTGATCAGCATCCCCATCGGGTGCGCGTCGTAACGGAAGCCCTGCATCAGCCCCTTCACGTTCTCGTGCACGAAGGTGTGGTGGGTGAGCTCGTCCGTCCAGCGCTCGAGCTCCGGCGCGGTCGGGAGCTCGCCGAAGACGAGCAGGTACGCCGTCTCGAGGTAGGTGCTGCGCTCGGCGAGCTGCTCGATCGGGTAGCCGCGGTAGCGCAGGATGCCGCGATCGCCGTCGATGAACGTGATCGCGCTGCGGACGGACGCGGTGTTGAGGAACGCCGGGTCGTAGCTCGCGAGTCCCGGGTCGTCGTCCGAGACCTTCGCCTGCTTCAGCGCCGTCGCGCGGATCGTCCCGTCCTCGATCGGCACCTCGAAGCTCCGTCCCGTGCGGTTGTCGGTGATCGTGATCGTGTCGGCCATCGCTCGCTTTCGCCTCCGTGGGGTCGCTACCAGCTCTTGAGCCTACGCCCGGACTCTGCGGCGCGGATGCGCACGCGCGCGTCCACCGCGACGCAGCCGTCGGGACCGGCCAGGATCGGGTTGAGGTCCAGCTCGGCCACCTCGGGCAGGTCCTCCGCCAGCCGGCCGAGCCGGAGCAGGAGCTCGGCGAGGGCGCGGGCGTCGGCGGCGGGCGCGCCGCGGAAGCCCGCCACGAGCCGGCCCGCCTTGCCCGAGCGCACGAGCTCGTCCGCGTCGAGGTCGGTGAGGGGCGCGAGCCGGAACGAGGCCTCCCCGATCAGCTCGGCGAGCGCGCCGCCGGGCCCGAACGCGACGAGCGGGCCGAACATCGGGTCCTGGACGACGCCGGCGAGGAGCTCGGTGCCGCCCCGCAGGAACGGCTGGACGATCACCGGGAGCCCGATCCGCTCGGCCGCGGACCGCACCTGCGCCTCGTCGCGGAGGTCGAGGGCGACGCCGCCGACCTCGGTCTTGTGCACGCCCGGCGCGGCCGTCTTCACGACCGCCGGGAAGCCCAGCTCGCGGGCGGCCTCGACGGCCTCGTCCGCCCCGGCGGCGACGCGCTCGGGCACGAGCGGGATGCCGTAGGCCTCGAGCAGGCGACGGGTGGCGGCCGGGGTGAGCCAGCCGTCCGCCCCGGCGATCGCGTCGCGGGCCGCGCGCTCGTCGGTGCCGGCGACCTCGGGCTCGCGGCCGGGGGGCCGCGCGAGCCACCTCGTCCGCTCGAGCGCGAGCGCGAGCGCGCGCGCGGCCGACTCCGGGTAGGGAAGCGCGACCACCGGCGAGTCGGGCTCGCGCAGCGCCGCGGGCGTGCCCTCGGCGCTCACGACGACGGCGATCACGGGCTTCTCGCGCGGCCGGCCGGCGACCGCCCGCCGGATCCCGGCCGCCACCTCCTCCGCGCCCGCGACGACCGGCGGCACGAAGAGCACGATCAGCGCGTCGACGTTCGGGTCGGCGAGGACGGGGCCGACGACGGCCTCGTAGGTGCCGGCGGTGGCCGAGCCGAGCAGGTCGACCGGGTTGGCGAGGCTCGCCTCTCCGGGCACCCCCTCGGCGAGGGCGGCGCGCGTCTCCTCCGCGAGCGGAGGCAGCTCGAGCCCGTGCGCCTCGCAGGCGTCGGCGCAGAGGATCCCGAGGCCGCCGGCGTTCGTGACCACGGCGACGCGCGGCCCCTTCGGGAGCGGCTGCGACGAGAGCAGCGCGGCGGCGTCGACGAGCTCCTCGAGCGTCCTCGCGCGCAGCACGCCGGCCTGGTGGAAGAGGGCGTCGACCGCGGCGTCGGAGCCGGCGAGCGCCGCGGTGTGCGAGCTGGCGGCCCGCGCGCCGGCCGACGTGACGCCGGCCTTGAGCGCGAGGATCGGCTTGCGGCGGGCGACCCGGCGCGCCACGCGCGAGAACGTGCGGGGATTGCCGAAGGACTCGAGGTAGAGCAGCACGACGTCGGTCCGCTCGTCCTCCTCCCACCACTCGAGCAGGTCGTTCGACGAGACGTCCGCCTTGTTGCCGATCGAGGCGAACGCCGAGAAGCCGAGCGCGCGCTCGGCCGCCTTCTCGAGCAGCGCGAGCCCGAGGGCGCCGCTCTGGGACGAGAACCCGATGCGGCCCGCCGGCAGCGGCCGCGGCGCGAAGGTCGCGTTCAGCCCGATCGGGGGCACCGCGACGCCGAGGCAGTTGGGGCCGACGAGCCGCGCGCCGTGCGCGCGCACGAGCGCGAGCAGGCGGTCCTGGCGCTCCCGGCCCTCGGGGCCGGTCTCCGCGAAGCCGGCGGAGATGACGCAGAGGGCGCGCACGCCTCGCCGGAGCGCGGCGTCGGCGGCGGCGAGCACCTGCGCGGCGGGGAGGCAGATCACGACCAGGTCGACGAGCTCGGGGAGCTCGTCCACCGACGCGTAGGCGCGCACGCCCGCGACGGGCTCGGCGCTCAGGTTGACGGGGTACGCGGCGCCCGCGAAGTCGGCGTCCAGGATGTTCCTGAAGAGCTCGCCGCCGATCGAGCCGCGCCGGCGCGAGGCGCCGACGACGGCGACCGACCGCGGCTCGAAGAAGGGCCGGAGCGAGGCGACGACGCCGACGTGGTCGCGGCGCTCGACGCGGAGCGCGAGGGCGCCGGTCTCTACGATCGGAAACCGCAGCTGGATCTCGCCGCCTTCGAGCTCGCGCACGAGCTCGAAGCCGGTGTCGGCGAAGACGCTCACGGCGTGCGCGTTGCCGGCGGTCACGTCGGCGACGAACTCGGTGATGCCGGCGTCGCGCGCCCGGACGGCGAGCTGCTCGAGCAGGCGCGTGCCGATTCCGCGACGCTGGTGGGCGTCCGCGACGACGAACGCCACCTCGGCGACGTCGCGGTCGCCCACCCGCTCGTAGTCGGCGAGCGCGACCACCTCGTCGTCGAGGCGGCCGACGAGGGCGCCGCGGTTGCGCCAGTCCGGGTCGCAGAACGGCTCGACGAGCGCGCGCTCGACGCGGCGGGCGCCGTGGAAGCGGAGCGCGAGGCTCTCGGGCGAGAGCCCCTCGAAGAAGGCGAGGACGGCGCCGGCGTCGGCGGGGGCCGGCGGCTGGAGGCGGAGCGTCCCGCCGTCGCGGAGGATGACGTCGACCGCGCCCGCCGCGGCCCCGGCGGAGCTAGCCAACTGCCGCCGGCTCCTTCCGCCCGGGCGGGAGCTCGGCGCACGCGGGGGCGTGCGGGTCGGCGCGGCGGCGGTGGACGAGCGCTCTCACGTGGGGGAATCCTCCCTCTTCCTCGGTTGCGTCGAGTCTTCCCGCAGGTCCGGACGCGGCACATCGGCGCGCCCGCGGAGGCGGCTGCGGCTTTCCCGCAACCCGAACCGCCGGACCGGGGCGGGAGCTGGAGGACCCCCGCCCCGGCCGGGACGCCCGATCACGCCGTGGTGATCGGAACCTTGCGCGCCTTCGCCGCCGCCGGCAGCGGCGCCGTCACCCGAAGGACGCCGTTCACGAAGGTCGAGGCGACCTTCTCGACGTCGACCTCGGGCGGAAGCACGAACGTCCGCTCGAACTCGTCGGCGAGCCGCTCGTGGAGCCGGAAGGCCTTCGTCGCCTCACGCGTCTCCTCGTGCTTGCCCGAGATCGTGAGCATGCGCCCGGAGAGCTCGACGCCGAGCTCGGACTCCGTGAAGCCCGGCACCTCGAGCTCGACCACGTAGACGCCCTCCGACACGTAGACGTCGGCGGCCGGCAGGAACGGCCGGATGAGCGGGCCGAAGCCGATGCCGGAGAGCATGCTGTTCAGCCAGCGCTCCATCCCGTCCAGCTCGAGCGGCGGTCGTTTCACGATCGGGGTCATGGTCGGTCCACCTCCTTCTGCGACCAGCACCATGGTGCGCCGCGGCGCGCGCGGGCGCATCGGGGCTACCGCCGATACCACCTGCGGCGTTCGCGCGGTCCGGTGCGCCACCGCAGGCGGCGCTTCTTCGTCCCGGCGAAGAGCATCGTCAGCCCGGCGCTCGTCGTCACGAGCATCAGGTTCGCGAGCTGGAGGGCGTTTCCCGACACACCCGAAGCCTCCCTCCGCGCCCGGCGGGCGGCATCGGTAGTAGCCCGCAGGAGGGATCGGGACCCTCGCGGATGGCCCGGAGCGCCGCGTGCGCGAGGCTGCCGGCATGCTCGCCGCACCCACCGCCGCGACCCTCCCTCCAGACGCGGCGGTGCCCTCCGGCCGGCCCCCGTCCCTACGCGGGCCGGCCACACGTCGCGCATGACGCCGCCGGGCCTCTCGACCCGAGAGGCCCAGCGGCGACTCCTCCACGACGGCCCGAACGAGCTCGTGCGCCGCCGCCGGGCCGGCGCGGCCCTCGAGCTCGCGCGGCAGCTCTCTCACCCGCTCGCGCTCCTGCTCTGGCTCGCGGCGGCGCTCGCGCTCGCCGCCGGCAGCGCCGCCCTCGCCGGCGCGATCGTCGGGGTCGTCGTCGTGAACGCGCTCTTCGCGTTCCTCCAGGAGCGGCAGGCCGAGCGCGCGGTCGAGGCGCTCGGCCGCTACCTCCCGCCGCAGGCGACCGTGATGCGGGACGGCGCCCGCCGGACGATCGACGCGCGGCTGCTCGTCCGCGGCGACGTGCTCCTGCTCGCCGAGGGCGACCGCATCTCCGCCGACGCCCGCCTCGTCGAGGGCGCGGTCGAGGTCGACCTGTCGACTCTCACCGGCGAGTCCCTCCCCGTCACGCGCTCGGCGGTCACGGCTCCGCCCGACGTCCCGCCGCTCGAGGCGCCCAACCTCGTCTTCAGCGGGAGCTCCTGCACGGGCGGGGAGGCGGTCGCGGTCGTCGTCAACACGGGGATGTACACGCAGCTCGGCAGGATCGCCGCCCTGTCGCAGCGCGTGCGCTACGAGCCGAGCCCGCTCGAGCGCCAGGTGAAGCGCGTCGCCTGGCTGATCGCGGCGGTCGCCGTGGGCGCCGGTCTCGCGTTCCTGCCGATCGGCACGTTCGCGGCCGGGCTGCCGCTCGGCGACGCGCTCGGCTTCTCGATCGGGCTGATCGTCGCCAACGTCCCCGAGGGGCTCCTCCCGACGATCACGCTCGCGCTCGCGGTCGGGGTGCGGGCGCTCGCGCGCTCGGGGGCGCTCGTGAAGCGGCTGAGCGCGATCGAGACGCTCGGCTCGACGACGGTGATCTGCACCGACAAGACCGGGACGCTGACGCAGAACCGGATGCAGGTCGTGCGCGTCTTCGCCGGCGGGCGCACCCGGCCGCTCCCCGCGCCCCCGTCGCCGGCGCTCGCCGAGCTCGCGCGGGTGCTCGCGGCGTGCAACAACGCCGCGCTCGAGCCGCCGGCCGGCGACCCCACGGAGCTCGCGCTGCTCGGGGCGGCGGCCTCGCTCGGCGCGGACGCGGGGCGGGCGGCGCGGGAGGCGGGGCGGCTGAAGGCGTTCCCGTTCGACGCCGCGCTGCGGCTCATGTCCACGGTCGACGAGCGCGACGGCAGGGTCACGGTCGACGTCAAGGGCGCTCCCGAGGACGTGCTCGCCCGCTGCGCGCTCGCGGCGGACGAGCGCCGGGCGCTGCTCGAGCGGAGCGAGCGCTGGGCGCGCGAGGGGCTGCGAGTGCTCGCGGTCGCGACGAGGGAGCTCCCGCCCGGGGCGCCGCCCCCCGCGCGGCGCGAGGACGCCGAGCGGGAGCTCGAGCTCGTCGGGCTCGTGGCGCTGATCGATCCGCCGCGTCCGGAGGTGGCGGCCGCCGTCGCCCGCTGCCGGAGCGCCGGGATCCGGATCGTCGTCGTCACCGGGGACTCGGGCGAGACGGCGGTCGCCGTCGCGCGACGGGTCGGGATCGTGGGCCGCCGGCCCCGCGTCGTGACCGGCCGGGAGCTCGACCGCCTCGGCGACGGCGAGCTCGGACGGCTCCTCGCCGCGGAGCCGGAGCTCGTGTTCGCGCGCAGCTCGCCGGAGGCGAAGCTGCGGATCGCGGACGCGCTCCAGGCGGCCGGCGAGGTGGTGGCGATGACCGGCGACGGGGTGAACGACGCGCCGGCCCTGCGCGCCGCCGACATCGGGGTGGCGATGGGTCGGAGCGGGACGGAGGTCGCGCGCGAGGCGGGGACGATGATCCTCGCCGACGACAACTTCGCGAGCATCGTCGCCGCGGTCGAGGCCGGGCGCCGCGTCTACGACAACGTCCGCAAGTTCGTCGTCTACATCTTCGCGCACGCGACGCCCGAGGTCGTCCCGTTCCTCGTCTTCGCGCTCTCCGGCGGGGCGGTGCCGCCGCCGCTCACGGTGCTGCAGATCCTCGCCATCGACCTCGGCACCGAGACGCTGCCGGCGCTCGCGCTCGGGCGGGAGCCGGCCGAGCCGGGGCTGATGGAGCGCCCGCCGCGGCCGCGGCGGGAGGCCGTGATCCGGGGCGAGATGCTCCTCCGCGCGTGGGGGCTGATGGGGGCGGTCTCGGCGGCGCTCGTGCTCGGCGGCTTCTTCTTCGTGCTGCTCGACGCGGGCTGGCGCCCGGGGGACGACGTCGGCGCGGGCTCGCCGCTGCACGACGCCTACCTGGAGGCGACGACCATGACCTTCGCCGGCATCGTCGCCTGCCAGGTCGGGACGGCCGTCGCCTCGCGGACCTCGCGCGCCTCCCTGCGCGAGGTCGGGCTGCTCACGAACCGCCTGCTGCTCTGGGGGATCGCCTTCGAGCTCGCCTTCACGGCGGCCCTCCTCTACCTCCCTCCGCTCCGGCGCCTCTTCGGCACCGCCCCGCTCGGGGTCCGCGAGCTCCTCCTCCTGCTCCCGTTCCCCGTCCTCGTCTGGGGCGCCGACGAGCTGCGGCGGCGGCGCCGGCGGCTCCGTAGTTTGCCGCGCCCCGATCCGCGGCCGGCCCGAGGTGCCCGGCCGCCGGGCCCGGCGAGAATTCGGGCAGGGACACGACCGAAGGAGGGAACATGAGCACCATCGTCGTCGGCGTCGACGGCTCTCCGGGGTCGGTTGCGGCGCTCCGCTTCGGGCTCGCCGAGGCGCGCCTGCGCGGCGCGGACGTCAAGGCCGTCTCCGCCTGGCACGTGCCCGCGGCCGTGTACGAGACCGGCTGGGTGCCGGTGTCCGTCGACCCCTCGGACTACGAGAAGATCGCGCGGGCCGCGCTCGAGAAGAGCCTCGAGGACGCGGGCGCGCCGGAGTCCGGCGTGAGCGTCACGCCGATCCTGCGCGAGGGGCACGCGGCCGACGTCCTCGTCGCGGAGGCGCGCGAGGCCGACCTGCTCGTCGTCGGCTCCCGCGGCCTCGGCGGGTTCAGGGGCCTCCTGCTGGGATCGGTCAGCCAGCAGTGCGCGCACCACGCCGCCTGCCCGGTCGCGATCGTGCCGAACGGCGGCCGGCCCGACCGCAAGCCGCGCTGACTACGCCGCGGCGGGAGCCGCGCGCACGTGCAGCGCGAGGTGGACGGGCGTGTCGAGCGAGACGGCGACGAGGCAGGTCCGCTCGGCGTCGAGCGCGGCCCTGCGCGCCTCCGCCTCGAAGCCCGCCTCCGTCACGAGCTCGACCTCGAGCTCGACGCCGACGAAGCCGTAGCGGCCGTCGGGGCGCGCCCCGACCTCGCCCGTACCGCTCACCTCGATGCCGCGCAGCGGCGCCTGCAGGCGCCGCGCGGCCGAGACCAGCGTGACCGTGAAGCAGGTCGCCACGGCGCCGACGAACAGGTCCTCGGGGCTCCACACGCCCTCGACGCCGCCGCCGAACTCCGGCGGGGTGGCGACCCGGAGCGGCTCCTTGCCGGGCACGCTCGCCTCCGTCAGCTTGCCCTCGAGCCAGCGGACGCCGACGGGGAAGCGGTGGGTCTTCGCGGTCGCCATCGGCCTCAGCCTGCCCGCCGGACGCCCCTCCCGCATCGGGAGGGAGGCGCGGGCAATTTGCGGGATTCCCGCAGGGCGCTAACGTTCGAGGGAGGGGACCCCGTGGCCATCGAGGAGATCACGACCGCCACGCGCCTTCGGGGGCTGGTCGAGACGGGCATCGCGCTGAGCTCCGAGCTCTCGCTCGAGGCGCTCCTCCGGCGGGTGATCGAGACCGCGGTCGAGCTGACGGGGGCCCGCTACGGGGCCCTCGGCGTGATCGACCGGGCCGGCACCGCCCTGGAGCAGTTCATCACGGTCGGGATCGACGAGGAGCGCAAGCAGGAGATCGGCGAGCTGCCGCGCGGCCGCGGCATCCTCGGCGTCCTGATCTCGAGGCGCGAGAACCTGCGGCTGCGCGACCTCACGCAGGACCCGCGCTCGGTCGGCTTCCCGCCCGGGCACCCGCCGATGGAGAGCTTCCTCGGCGTCCCGATCGAGCTCCGCGGGACCGCGTTCGGGAACCTCTACCTGACCGAGAAGGCGGGCCGCGAGGAGTTCACCGAGGAGGACGAGGAGGTCGTCCGCCTGCTCGCGGCGCAGGCGGCGGTCGCGATCGAGAACGCGCGCCTCTACGAGTCGTCGCGGCAGTGGTCCCGGCAGCTCGAGTCGCTCAACGAGGTCTCGGAGGCGCTCGTCGGCGAGGGCGACCTCGCCCAGCTCTTCGAGCTCGCGGCGACGCGGCTGCGCGACCTGGTCGACGCCCGGGCGGTGATGATCCAGCGTCCGACCCACGACGGCGGGCGCCTGAGGGTGGTCGCGGCGAGCGGCGAGGGCGCCGACGCCCTGCGGGCGCTCGACCTCGACCCGCTGCACTCGAAGAGCGGCAGGACGCTCGAGCGCAGGCGGAGCGAGCGGATCGACTCGCTGATCGACGACCCGGAGGTCGACCAGACCGCGCCGCGGCTCGTCGCGGCGACCGCGGCGCTCTACGTCCCGCTCGTCGTCCGCGGCGAGGCGGTCGGGGTGGTCGTGGCGTACGACAAGCGCGGCGCCAACCCGCGCTTCTCCGACGCCGACATGCGCGTCGCGCAGGCCTTCGCGAACCGCGCCGCGGTGGCGATCGAGCTGTCCGAGCGCGTCCGGCGCGAGTCGGTCAGGGCGCTCCTCCACGGGCAGGAGCTCGAGCGCAGCCGGCTGGCGCGCGAGCTGCACGACGAGACCGGCCAGGCGCTCGCCTCGATCCTGCTCGGCCTGAAGACGCTCGAGGAGCAGGTCGGGGAGGACCCGCTCGCGGTGATCAGGGAGCTCGTCGCCTCGGCGCTCGGCGACGTCCGGCGCCTCACGGTCGAGCTCCGGCCGCCGGCGCTCGACGACTTCGGCCTCGCCGCGGCGCTCGACCGGCTCACGGGAGTCGTGCGCGAGCGCAGCGGCCTCGCCCTCGACGTCAACGTGGCAGTCGGCGCCCAGCTCGACTCCGACACCGAGACGGCGATCTACCGGATCGTGCAGGAGGCGCTCACGAACGTCGTCAAGCACGCGTCGGCACGGTCGGTGAGCATCGTCGTCACGAGCTCGGACTCGCACGTGCGGGCGGTGGTCGAGGACGACGGGTCCGGGTTCGACCCCGCCGCCGTCCGCGAGGGGGCGCTCGGGCTCGTCGGGATGCGCGAGCGCGCGCAGCTCCTCGGCGGGCGGCTCGAGCTCGAGTCCTCGCCCGGAGCGGGGACGGCGCTCGTCGCCGAGCTCCCGCTCGTGCTCCGGCGCGCGCCGTCCGGCGGCGCGTCGTAGGATCTGCCGGTCGCCATGCGACCGGGAGATCCTGGAGGATGAGTCTCCACTACGGCGAGCCGCAGGTCGCGCTCGGCGCCGTCTTCGCGGCGATCGCGCTCGCGCTCGGGGTCGCGTTCGCGGTGATCGGCCTCCAGGCCGGCACCGACGTGTCGGTCGAGCGCGTGCACCGGATCGGCTACCGGCTCCGCAGCCGCTGGCTCGCCTTCCTCGTCGTCGTCGGCGTGCTCGTCCTCGGCATCTCGTTCTTCGCGCTCCCCTACCCGAGCGGCGCGTCGGGCGAGCGGACCGTGGTGCAGGTGGCGAGCGGCCAGTTCTTCTGGACGTTCACGCCGCCGAGCGTGCCGGCCGGCACCCGCGTGCGCTTCGACGTCACCTCCGTCGACGTCAACCACGGCCTCGGCCTCTACGACCCGCACGGTCGTCTCGTCGGCTCCGTCCAGGCGATGCCCGGCTACCACAACCGCCTCGACCTCACCCTCGACGACCCGGGTCGCTACGTCGTCCGCTGCTTCGAGTACTGCGGGCTGAACCACGCGACGATGTTCGGCAGCTTCCGGGTGACGCCCCGCTGATGGAGGCGACGACCGCGCCGGTCGGGATCCCGGCGGTCCTCCACCCGCGGGCGGCCGAGTTCACCCGCGCCGGCGCGCGGGCGCTCGAGCGGCGGATCGGCCTCCTCTACCTCGGCACCGGCGTCGCGCTCGTCGCGGCGATGGGCGTGCTGGGGGTGCTGATGCGGCTCGACCAGGCGACGGTCGTCGGGATCTCCCAGGCCTGGTTCTACCGGCTGATGACGCTCCACGGCGCCGGGATGCTGACCGGGCTCCTCGTCGCGATGATGGGCGCGCTCTGGTACGTGCTCCGCGAGACGGTGCCGCTCCGCGCCGGCCGCATGCTCGCCGCCTACGCGCTCATCGCCGCGGGCGCGCTCGCGGTCGTGGTCGCGACGCTCCCGGGCGGCTTCGCCGGCGGCTGGACGTTCCTCCCGCCGCTCCCGTTCTACCCGGCGGGGCAGTGGTCGACCTGGTCGGAGGCGGCGTTCCTCGCGGGCATGGGGGCCGTCGGCCTCGGCTTCGGCGTCTTCTGCGTCGACGTGGTGGAGCAGGCGACGGCGCGGCACGGCGGGCTGGCGGGGACGCTGGGCCTGCGCTTCCTCCTCGGCCGCGACGCCGAGCCGCCGCCGCCGCAGGCGGTCGCGGCCACGGTCGTCGCGATCGACGGGCTCGCCGCCGCCTCCGCGGGGATGGCGATCCTGGCGGGCCTCCTCTGCCGCACGTACGACGCCGGCGTCGCGTTCGACGCGCTCGTCGCGAAGAACCTCGTCTACTTCTTCGGCCACACGGCGGCCAACCTCGTCATCTACCTCGCCGCCGGGGCCCTGTACGTGCTCGTCCCGAGGTACGCGGGCCGCCCGTACGCGACCACGAAGGTGTTCGTCGCGGGCTGGATGGGCTCCTTCGCGTTCATCCTCACCGCGTACTCGCACCACCTCTACATGGACTTCGTGCAGCCGGAGTGGGCGCAGGTCACCTCGTCGATCGTCTCGTACGCGGCGCTCCTCCCGGTCGCCGTGATCACGATCTACTCGATGACGATGCTCGTCTGGGGGTCGCGCTACCGCTGGACGCTGGCCTCGACCCTCCTCTACGTCGGCTTCGCCGGCTGGGCGATCGGCGGCGTCGGGGCGGTGATCGACTCCGTGATCCCGTTCAACTTCCGCCTGCACAACACCGTGTGGGTGGTCGCGCACTTCCACACCTACCTGATGCTCGCCGTCGTCGTGTGGGCGCTCGCCTTCCTCGCGCACCTGCTCGAGTGGGACTCCGACCGGACCGTGTCCGCGCGGAGCCGAGCCGCGACGGTGGGGCTGCTGCTCGCCGGCGGATACGGCCTCACCGGGACGTGGTTTCTCGCCGGCGCGCTCGGCGTCCCGCGCCGCTACGCGCTCCAGCCCGCCGGGACGAGCGGCTACAGCCTGGCCGGCAGCGTCTTCGCCCTCGTCTTCGCGCTCGGCTTCCTGCTGTTCCTGATCCAGGTCGCCCCGCTCGCCCGCACCGCGTGGGAGCGGCGGGGCGAGCGGCGCGGCCCGGGCCCGGAGGCGGCCGAGCCGGCGCGCCCCGCGGAACGGCGCGTCCCGCTCGAGACGGGGCTCCAGCTCGCGGTCGGGACGGCGGTGGCCGTCGTGGCGGTCGCGGCCTTCACGCCCCAGGTGCGCGACGCCGCCGAGGCGGGGGCGGGCTGGCACCACCTCGCCCACTCGGGCCAGTTCCTCCTCGGCGGCGCGCTCGGGCTCGTGCTCGGCTCGCTCCCCGCCGTCTCCCGCCGGCTCGGCGACCGCTCCTCGCTCGGGCTCTCGGCCGTGCTCGCCGCGCCGGCCGCGATGATGCTCGTGATGATCCCCCGCGTGTACGAGTCGCTCGAGGCCCACCCGGCCGAGCACGCGCTCTTCCACGCCGGGATGGCCGCGCTCGGCCTCGTCGCGGGGCTCGGAGCCACGCGGCTCGGGCCCGTCGCCGGCCGGCTCACGCTCGCGCTCGCGGTCGCGATGACCGTCCTCTACGCCGCCGCGGTGACGGGTGGAGGAGGATGAGGTGGTGAGCCACGGCGACCGGACGGCGCCCGACGGGCTCGGGCGCTGGCTGCTCGGCGGCCTCGCGGCCGGCGGGCTCGTGCTCGGCCTCCTCGTCGCCGCCTACGCGATCGGCTACCACCGCGGCAAGGACGCGGCGCGCGAGCCCGCCGGCGCCGGCGACACGCCCCCGCCCGCGGCCACGACGACCGGAGCCTCCCCCGCCCCGGCCGTCGGCACGGTCACCGTCACGCCCGCCCTCGTCGCGCGCGGGAAGGCGCTCTACTCCTCCCGCGGCTGCGTCGCCTGCCACTCGCTCGCCGGCACGGCGGGGGCGGGGCCGTCGCTCAGGGGGATCGCCGGAGCCGAGGTCGCGCTGGCCGACGGAAGCACGGTCGCCGCCGACGACGCCTACCTCGCCGAGTCGATCACCGACTCGGACGCCCGGATCGTGAAGGGCTACCGCGCCGGCGTGATGCCGGCGGCGATCGCGCCGTTCCGCCTGGAGACGAAGCCCGACGAGGTCCGGGCGCTCGTCGCGTTCATCAAGTCGCAGACGTAGGCGGCGCGCGCCGGCCGCGGCGTCCGGCAGACTCCAGGCTGCGCCCCCGCGGCGCACCCGCGACATGGACAAGCGCAGCCCGATCCTCGAGGCGCACCAGTTCTTCCGGCGCGGGCCGGTCTCGGCCGAGGGCTGGAGCCAGCTCGTCGGGCGCGGGCGCGACTGGGAGTCCTTCTACCGCGACCGCTGGCGCCACGACCGGGTCGTGCGCTCGACGCACGGGGTCAACTGCACCGGGTCCTGCTCGTGGAACGTCTACGTCAAGGACGGCCTGATCACCTGGGAGTCGCAGGCGGTCGACTACCCGTCGACGGGGCCCGACATGCCGGAGTACGAGCCGCGCGGCTGCCCGCGCGGAGCGTCGTTCTCCTGGTACACGTACTCGCCGCTGCGGGTGCGCTACCCGTACGTGCGCGGCAGCCTGCTCGAGCTCTTCCGCCGCGCGCTCGCCGAGCACGGCGACCCCGTCGACGCGTGGGCGTCGATCGTCGAGGACCCGGAGCTGTCGGCCCGCTACAAGTCGCAGCGCGGCCGCGGCGGGTTCGTCCGCGCGTCGTGGCCCGAGGTGGTGCGGCTCGTGGCCTCCGCGCACGTGTACACGATCAAGCGCTACGGCCCCGACCGCGTCGCCGGGTTCACGCCGATCCCGGCGATGTCGATGGCGTCGTACGCCTCGGGCACGCGCTTCCTCTCGCTCGTCGGCGGCGTGATCCTCTCCTTCTACGACTGGTACTCCGACCTGCCGCCGGCCTCGCCGCAGACCTTCGGCGACCAGACCGACGTGCCCGAGTCGGGCGACTGGTGGAACGCCGGCTACCTGATCGTGTGGGGCACGAACCTGCCGACGACGCGCACGCCCGACGCGCACTTCATGGCCGAGGCGCGCTACCGCGGTCAGAAGGTCGTGGTCGTCTCGCCGGACTACGCCGAGCACACGAAGTTCGCCGACCACTGGCTGCCGGCGAGGCCGGGCACGGACGGCGCGCTCGCGACTGCGATGGGCCACGTGATCCTGAAGGAGTTCTGGGTCGACCGCCGCGTCGACTACTTCGCCGAGTACGCGGCCCGCTTCACCGACCTGCCGCTGCTCGTGACCCTGCGCGCGCGCGACGGGGGCGCGCACGTCCCGGACCGCTTCCTGCGCGCGAGCGACCTCGGCTCGCGCGAGGAGCACGCCGAGTGGAAGACGGTCGCGCTCGACGAGCGCACGGGCGTCCCGTTCGTCCCGAACGGCGCCGCCGGCCATCGCTGGCAGGGCGAGGAGGGCGCCTGGAACCTCAAGCTCGAGGGCGCGAGCCCGCTCCTCACCCTCCATGCCGAGGGCTGCGACGTCGCCGAGGTCGACCTGCCCCGCTTCGACGCCGAGGGCGTGCTCCGGCGGGGCGTGCCGGTGCGGCGCGTCGGCGCCCAGCTCGTCACGACGGTGCTCGACCTGCTGCTCGCCCAGTACGGCGTGAGCCGGCCGGGCCTCCCCGGCGAGTGGCCGGCGGGCTACGACGACCCGCAGCCGTACACGCCGGCCTGGCAGGAGCCGATCACAGGGGTCGACCGTCACCTCGCCGTCCGCGTCGCCCGCGAGTTCGCGCGCAACGCCGAGCTGACGAAGGGCCGCTCGATGATCGCGATGGGCGCCGGGACGAACCACTGGTTCCACTCCGACACGATCTACCGCAGCTTCCTCGCGCTCGTGCTCCTCTGCGGCTGCGAGGGCCGGAACGGCGGCGGCTGGGCCCACTACGTCGGCCAGGAGAAGGTGCGGCCGCTCTCCGGCTGGCAGACGGTGGCCTTCGCGCTCGACTGGGTGCGGCCGCCGCGGCACCAGTCGGGCACGCCGTGGTTCTACCTCGCCACCGACCAGTGGCGCTACGAGGGGGTGCGCCCGGAGGACCTCGCCTGGCCGGGCGGCCGCGGCCTCTTCCGCGGCCGGCACGTGGCCGACCTGAACGCGCTCGGGGCGCGGCTCGGCTGGCTCCCCGCCCATCCGGCGTTCGACCGCAACCCGCTCGACCTCGCCGACGAGGCGGGCCGCGCCGGCCTCGACCCGGCCGAGCACGTCGTGCGCGAGCTCCGGGCGGGCCGGCTCGGCTTCGCCTGCGAGGACCCGGACGCGCCGCAGAACGTGCCGCGCGTCCTGACGGTGTGGCGCGCGAACGTGCTCGGCTCGTCGGGCAAGGGCCACGAGTACTTCCTCAAGCACCTGCTCGGGACGCCGGAGCCGGGCGTGCGCGCGACCGAGCTGCCGGAGGGCTCGCGCCCGCGCGACGTCGCCTGGCGCGACCCGGCGCCCGAGGGGAAGCTCGACCTGCTGACGACGATCGACTTCCGGATGACGTCGAACGCGCTCTTCTCCGACGTCGTGCTGCCGGCGGCGACGTGGTACGAGAAGGTCGACCTCTCCTCCACCGACCTCCATCCGTTCGTCCACACGTTCAGCGCGGCGATCCCGCCGCCGTGGGAGACGAAGAGCGACTGGGACGCCTTCCGGCTGATCGCGGCCGAGTTCTCGCGGCTCGCCGAGCGTCACCTCGGCGTGCGGCGCGACGTCGTCGCCGCGCCGCTCGCGCACGACTCGCCCGACGAGCTCGCGCAGCCCTTCGGCGAGGTGCGCGACTGGCGCGCCGGCGAGTGCGAGCCGGTGCCGGGCAGGACGATGCCGAAGCTCGTCGTGGTCGAGCGCGACTACCCGGCGGTCGCGGCGAAGCACGGAGCGCTCGGGCCGCTCGTCGAGGAGCTCGGGATCGTCACGAAGGGCGCGTCCTGGATGCCGCTCGAGGAGCTGCGCGAGCTGGCGGCGGCGAACGGCGTCGTGCGGGGCGGGCCCGCGGACGGGCGGCCCTCGCTCGAGCGGGTCGAGCACGCCTGCGAGGCGATCCTCGCCCTCTCTGGGACCACGAACGGCCGCCTCGCGGTCGAGGGCTTCCGCTCGCTCGAGCGCCGCGCCGGCGTCCCGCTCGCCGACCTCGCGGGGACCCGCGCGGGCGAGCGGATCACGCTCCACGACGCCCAGGTGCAGCCGCGCACCGTCATCACCTCGCCGGAGTGGTCCGGGATCGAGGCGCACGGCCGCCGCTACGCGCCGTTCACGATCAACGTCGAGCGGGCGAAGCCGTGGCACACCCTCACCGGGCGCCAGCAGCTCTACCTCGACCACGCCTGGATGCTCGAGCTCGGCGAGGGGCTGCCGGTCTTCCGGCCGCCGCTCGCCTACACCCGCATCTACGGCGACCAGGGGTCGGGCGACGGATCGCGGCCCGAGCTCACGCTCAGCTTCGTCACGCCGCACTCGAAGTGGTCGATTCACTCCGAGTACCAGGACAACCTGCACATGCTGACGCTCTTCCGCGGCGGCGCGATGCTCTGGCTCTCGCGGGAGGACGCCGAGACGCTCGGGATCCGCGACAACGACTGGGTCGAGCTCTACAACCGGAACGGCGTCGTCGACTGCCGCGCCGCGGTGACGCACCGCGTGCCGAAGGGGGTCTGCATGATGTACCACGCGAAGGACCGGCACCTGAACACGCCGCGCACGGAGCTGCTCGGCAACCGCGGCGGCACCGACAACTCGCTCACGCGGATCACGATGAAGCCGACCCACCTCGTCGGCGGCTACGCGCAGCTCTCCTTCGGCTTCAACTACTACGGGCCGATCGGCTCGCAGCGCGACGAGGTCACGGTCGTCCGCAAGCGCTCGCAGGAGCTCGAGTTCTGATGCGGGTCCGCGCGCAGGTGGCGATGGTGATGAACCTCGACAAGTGCATCGGCTGCCACACCTGCTCGGTCACCTGCAAGCAGGTGTGGACGAACCGGCCCGGCACCGAGTACGTCTGGTTCAACAACGTC